>Ga0334722_10000842_pt1 | contig 42315 bp, 79 predicted proteins | sample C3_bottom_MG_FD_207210 | JGI IMG/M metagenome (GOLD analysis project Ga0334722, IMG submission 207210) | Sediment microbial communities from Yellowstone Lake, YNP, Wyoming, USA - C3_bottom | ecosystem: Environmental > Aquatic > Freshwater > Lake > Sediment | place: USA: Wyoming | collected...
TCCGTGGCGTACCCGCCAATCGCCGCCGTGTCGCGTGAGCAGTGACCAGGCGAGATCTTCGGCGGCCTCGAGCGTCGGGCGGGTGGCGTGCGTGTGCCAAGCGCGGTCGTCGAACGACTGGATCTCGTACGGTACGAGCCCGAGCTTCTCCGGGGTGCTGCCGAGAATACTCGCGAGCAGGCGCGCGGCATCCGGCCGACGCTGGAACCAGGTGGTGTTACCGGTAGTGAGCTTGCGGATCTCGGCGGCGAGGCTGCGGTGGCTTCGTCGTTTGTCGGGCGGCTTGGGCTTCCAGCGCCGTGCGAGCTTGGCTGCGAGGGCGTCGTAGGACTGGCGCGAGAGGGCGCGATCGAGGACCAGGGTCACGCCGCGATCTTTCGCAGTGAACGCGCCGCGCGTTGGGGCTGCTTGACCTTTGGCTTGACCTTAGGTTTCTCCACCACTTCGATCCCGATGTAGGCAAGCGCCTCGACGAAATCCTTGTCCCAGCGCTCGACATGCGATTTGCCATCGGCATCTCGCCGCAGCATGAGGCCGCTGCCCGCGCCGATCTTGCCATCGGTCTGGATCGTCGCGACGACGCACCTGGCCAGCTTCAAGGCGGCCGTTTTCCAGCTGAAGCGTTCACGTTTCGCTCGCTTGCTTCCCTTCACAAATCGTACTCCACCGCTACTTCGACCGGTCGTGGCTTGACGATCCGCCCTTCGATGATGATCAGGCCGACGAACGAAGCGCCGTCGACACGCTGTCCAGGCTCGGCGAAAACAGGGCGCGCACCCCAGTAGTCCTCCTTCAGGCGGGTTCGGAGTTGATCGGCGGTGAGTTCCTCAACTGCCGGCAAATCGCCGTCTTCGTTGAACCGGATCACGACGTAGTCCTTCATGCTCTCTCCATCTTCAGGGTCATGTTTCGTTGATCCTGTGGACCTCGCGCAGCCCCTTCGTGCTCAACCTCCATCGAGACGATCCCTCGCTCGGCGCGTGCTCGACCAGGCCGGCCTTCTTGAGCCGTCCGAGCAGCATCTGCGCGGCATAGTCGCCTCCGCCGCCGTTGGCGACGCCGCGACCAGCGCGAACCACGTCGCGATCGGGCCACACCGCATCGCCGACGTCGAAGCAGGACACCCCCTCGTTACCCCCGCTACTGAAGAGGTACATCAGCGCGCGCTGTGAGGCCGTGAAGCTCACGACTTCTTATTCGGTGGGATGTTGTGCAGTGGCGGCCATGACCAGTCGGGGTTCTTGACGGCGGATCGCAGGTCTCTTCGGGGCTGGGAACCGGAGGCGCTAACGGATCCATGCTTGCCGTAGGCAGCTCCGAGCAGGCGCTTCTTGGCGTCCTGGCGCGTGGTGCCGAACGCCAGCGCGCACAGCTCGTAGAGGCCCTTGGGCGGGGGGCGCTCGCCGGTCGTCAATGTGTGGAGCAGGTCCTCGGCGGCCTCGAGCATCGCGGACGTGACCGGCGTCGCGATGATCTCGGCGACCGATCGGTGACCGTCTGGGCGCTCCACGATGAGATGGATGTGAGTTTTCATGCAGGCTTCCAGGGGCCAGTCGTCATGGTCGAGACGGCGACCACGCGCACGAGATGCTCTTGGACGTCCGACATGAGTGCCTCGGCGCAGGGCCCGCAGTAGTGGCCGTATTGCGGGACGTCATTGGAGGCGCGAAATTCTTCCGGGTGTCCGCAGTGACAACGGTAGATCTTGTCGACGACGATGCCGTGCTGCGGGCAGCTTGGCGCGCGGTATATCGGATCGAGGCTGAGGGGCTTCGCGCACTTCGGGCACCAGCCGTCGAGTTGAATGGTCATCGGGAGACACTTTCCTGCTGCAAGAAGTCGTGGAGATCTTCGTCGATCGTCTTGCCGCGGAGGACGCGCTCGAGCTGGTACTTCCAGTGCCGGTCGTTTTCGACGCGCGCGAGGTAGACGTTTCGCTGGGCGTCGTCCCGTGACTGGTTCGCTGCTGTTTGATCTTCCTCGATGCTCTCGTCGCAGTCGACGACGAGTTCCTGGATCTGCTCGCGTAGCCACGCCGCATTGGCGACACGACGCGCTGGGATCTGGTGCTTCTCGCTCACGAATCCTCCTGTCTCTCTGTGATGCGCAGCGCGACGACGTTGCCATCACCGCTCTTGATCGCGGCGTCGAGTCCGTAGGGAAAACACATGCTGAGGAGCATCAGGGCGCCCGTCCGGCAAGGAGCCATTCGTCGCGGCACGCGCGGCACACGCGGACCATGACGTCGCCGAGCCCACACGGCACCATCGAGGTCTCGTTCTCACGCACCTCGTCCGTGCAGATCGCGCAGAGCACGTTCGCCGAGTGCAGCTCCTCGTATCCCTGACCGCACGCGCGACAGCGGTACGCGACCACATGAGCGGTAGGCAAGCGCAACCGCTGGAGGGTGCCGTCGCAGATCTTGCCGGCGATCCTGCGATCGCACCGTGGGGGCGCGAGCGTTGTGCCCACTAGCTCTCCTCCGTGCGCAATTTGGCGACGGTCATGGCCATTCTCCGTCCTCGACGCGCTGGGCGGCTTCGAGGAGCCGGACGCGCCGATCCTCAGCATTCACCCATGGCGTGTCGTCGACGTCTCGTTGTGCCTGGAGCGCGAGATTACGGACCCGCATCGGCATATCGAGCGCGCCGCTGGCAATGCTAACGCAGCCGATATCGCCTTCGCTTCCGGGCCAACTTGATACGTATCCACGCGTGCACAGGTAGGCCGCACACCGCAGCAACTCAACGACGGCGGCTCGTTGGCGCTTCTTCATAGGTATGTCTCATCCTCATCGAGCTCTAGCTCTATGAACTTCGTATCGGTCACGCGCTCCAGGTCGTAGAGCCCTTGGCCGCAGCAGCGCTCCTCGAAGCCGGTGGCGAACGCCTTCGCACGCTCCAGCGAAACGAACACGCGCTTGCTGAAGAAGTGCCCGAGGCTTTCGAACGTGCGCTTCGGTCCCTCGACCCGGATCTGGTACACAGTCTTCATGCGCGGTCCTTCGGCGGTGTGGTGCCGACGGGCACGAAGTGGAGATCTTGACCGCGGGCGCGGAACATTGCCCGTAGGTGAACGACGAGGTCCAGGAGGGCGTCGTTGTCGTCGTCGTAGCCGGCGATGCCGATGCCGCCCTTGTGCTCGTCGACGAGGAACACGATCGCACGATCGATCGCATGCTTTTCGGTATGTCCGTTGAACGTGGCAAGCAGGGTGTCGCAGATCCGCGTGAGGCGATCTTGGGGCGTGCCGCTCTTCGTGGTCATGGAATCCCGTCGGTGTCGGTCGGCCGGTCCCAGCCTCCGCGCGCGTTTCGCTTCCAGTGCAGCATTGCGGCGCAGCGCTCACGTGCTTCGCACATCGCTTGGATCCTTCCGATGTCGTCGAACCGGAGGATACCGAGCGCGATCTGAACGTCGTGCAGGATCCCTGTGTCACAGTCGTGGATCACCGCGTGGTCCTCACTGGTTCGGGTCAGGTCCAGTGGCCGGCACTCGCAGTGCCGCGCGAACAGGTCGCGGAGCTGATCGTCAGTGATCGTCGGGGCTTCTTGCTTCACGCGTGTTCCTTCCGAAGCCGCTCGATGGCTTCGTCGCAGCTCGTGAAGTCCGAGCACTGCCATTCCTGGATGCCAGGGTGCCACTCGATCTTCAGACGCGCGCGTCGGCGCTTGCAGTGTGCACACGTGGTCTTGGTTTTGGGCCGGCGGATGCTCATGCGATCATTTGAGGCCTTGGGCGGGCAGGCCCTCGTGACCTTCGATGAAGTGTGCGAGCGCTCGGAGCTGTTCGGCGAGATGGACGGCTGCCTCGCGAGCCGTGTTGCCGTGGCCGACGATTTCACCGTCGGACACGAGCGTGCGGATCATGACGGTGCCGTCGTCGTGTTCAACGCGCGTGGCTGCGTGCGGGCCGGCGCCGAGTAAGTAGTCGACGGTCTTCATGACTTCACCTCGACGTCATCGCGGCCATGGAAGCGTTCGAGCACTTCGGCGGCTTCGCGAAACGTGAACGGACCGTGACGACAGATCACTACGCGACCTGTGAACGTTCCAGTTTCCCGACCGGACTCGTCCAAGAATGACGTGCGGAGTTCGCTCGCGTCCTTGGGTGCCTCGGTCGACAGCTCGATCAGCACCGAGTCGCCAAACTTGGCGCTGAGGAACAGGCGCCCGCGCTTGCCCATCACGTCCACAATCTCGCCGATTTGGCGAATCGCGATCTCCTGTGCGGGTGTCAACGGTGCATCTCCTGACCCTCGGATCCGTCCCACAGCATGCGTGTGTCGCCGGGAAAGATCGCGTAGTAGTCGATCTCGTCGTACGAGATGTGGCGCGCTCCACCGTCGGTGTTCTCGGCCCAGACGCGCAACGCCTTGTCGCGACTGACCTCACCGGTGCAGTCGGTCCAGCACCCATCCATGCCGTCCCACACGCGCACGACGAAGGTTTCGTGCTTGGTGAAGTCGATTGCTCGTGCGCGCATGACGCCGCGATAGAGATCGACGAGCTGATCAGCGTCGAGGCCCTCGATCTGCACCGGCGTACGAATGAGGCGTGGTTCGCCTGCCCAGTCAGGGGGTCTTCGTACGAGGCCGATCTTGGTGAGCGCCGCTCTGATCGGATCGGTCGGATCGGCCTGGTCCACGAGATCGTGGAGGGATCGGATCTGATCGCGCAGCTCGACGTGTGCACGCGCGAGAAAGCGGATCGCGTGCGTCGTGACCAGCTTATCGGGCGCGTCGGGGAGGCCGATTTCTTCGGCTTTCGCGATCACACGCGCCGTTGCTTCAGCGAGCATGCGCGCGTTGTCGTTGAGGGGTCGGCTGTTGCCGCGACCCCGGTTCCCTGCCCCGAAGAGACTCATCGGGACACTCCGAGCGTGGCGCGATAGGTCATCCGCGCGATCTCGATCGCCTCGGGATCACCCGACTCGCGGATCGCGGTGAGCACGGTAGCCAGAAGCGTGTGCGTGTTGTGGACGTCGATCTCGATCACAACGCCGGGCGGGCCGTCCCAGTCGGGCGGTAGCTCCAGGCGGACGGTTCCGCCCTCTTGGCCGTACAGCATCGGTTTGACGACGATCTGCGTCATGTTGCGATCTCCCGCGCCTTCGCGATCAACGCGGACGCGCCTTTCATAGCGTAGTCCTTGCGAGAACTTCGGCGATGTGGATGCGCACGTTCGGGCGCTCCTTATCGAGGTATTCGTTACCGTACTGCGCGACGACGTGCGCGTCGGCCAGCTCGCGTGTCTTGAAGAACAAGATCTCGGTGTCGTCACCGTCGGCATCGTCGATGAGGACGACGAAGCGCTCGTCAGGATTCGGAAGATGGAGCTTCATAGCCCGAGCGCCGCTCTGATCTTGGACCTGGTCTTCGACTCACCGTCCCAGAAAGCACTCTGGCGTTGTGAGTAAATCTCTCGGAACAACTCTTCAAGCACCTGCTCCGACATTCGGCGGACGATCGTGGTGACGATTTCGCCGCGGACTTTGCTGACGTCGATCTTCGCGTCCCAGGCGGCGGGGACGTCCTCGCGATCGACCGCGAACAGGATTCCGAGAGTGGTCAACGTTACGTGCGCCGATTTGTCGTTGATGGAAACGTGGATTCCGGATTCTTCGTGATCTCCGAAGCGTCGAACCCAGGACCCGCCGCTGTGCTCGGCTCTCAGATCAATGCTCATGACCGCCCATCCTCGTAGCCCTTGGCGTACACCGCTTGGAACTCCTCGTCCGTCAGTTTGTGCCGCGCCTGATCTACAAGCACGTCACGTTGCGCACGTTGTTCGATCCGCTCAGCTTCGGCTTTTCGAGCCTCCGTTTGGAAAGCCTCACGAACTGTGCTGCGATGCACCTCGTTCCAATCGGCGTAGTTCTCGACTTGTACGCAAGGCATCATTCGTACTAGCGCGTTGCTCGGAACGACCTCTCCGTATTCGGTGTAGAGGAAGTCGCCGCGCCACACGAGGTGTCCAACGTCCGGGCTGAAATAGAAGCGATCGGGTCGATCGGGCCCCTCGACGGCTTCTTGGTCGACGGCCTTCTTCACGGGACCTCCGTTTCGTGCGCGAAGTTGCTCCGCCAGTCCTCGCCGAAGAGGTCGCGGAGGACGGAGATGAGCACGACGCGGACCGATCGACATTTTGCGCAGGGGTCCATGGTCGACTGCTCGTGCCCGCAGTCGGCGCAGGCGCAGCCGAGCGGCTGATTCGTGGCGGGCTCGTCTTTCTTGGTCACAGGCTGTCCTTCTTGGTAGCGGTATTCGCGTCGTCGTGGAATGGGTGTTCGGCTACCCGGTGGATCGGTTGAGGCCGCGTCGTTCAACGCGGCGCCCATAAACCTTCATCAACTTGCGGATCCGCCGACGTTTCCGCTGCTTGCCGTAGCCGTTGTAGTCGTGCAGCCACAGCGACCAGCTCCCCGGTTTGCCGCGATTGGCGGGTTCGTCGAAGGTGCTTCGGCTGTATTCGCCAGCCTTCTTACCCTTGGTGAGCGTGGAAACGGCTGCTCGCTTCGTGTGCCGATCCTCGCGGCGATGACTCGTTCGGCTCATGGGCGTTTCTTCGTCTTCTTCGGCTTTGCTTTCGGCACGTAGCGCGCCTCGACGAATGCCGCGCTCGGCAGGTCCGGTAGCTCCTGCCCGCGTGCAGCATTGTAGATTCCAGCGACGAGCAGCTCGATCGTGGCGGCCAGCTTCTGAGGGACGTGGGGTCGCGACGGATCGCTCGTAAGCATGAGAGCGCCCGTGGCCGATCGTGCGAAGTCGACGTCGTGGCGCAGGAGCACGGCGTCGATCCAGCCGTCGATCGCGGCGGTCTGGCCGGGGTCGTCGTCTTCGGGTGTCGGCCAGCCGTCTCCCTCGCGCCTACGAGGCGTCATCGGATCTCCTCGCCGGCAGTTGGTCCATTGGCGCCCTTGGTAGTCTGCCTGGCGATCGCGCGCAGCTCCAGCTCGCGGCTAAGAGCCGTCCAGCGAGAGACAGGACCCTCGACGACGTGCGCGGCATCGAGACCCTCGGTGACGTCGAGAACGAGCCAGCGACGATCCTGGCGCCACGCGCTCGCCGACGACGCGGGCAGGCCCTCCCTGTCAGCCGGCCAGATCGTATAGACTCTCTGGTGGAAGGGCTGGGGCAGGTGGCGCGTCACGGGGCCCCCTTCCGTGTGGGATCGAGGCCCGCACGCCGAGCAGCACGGCGCTCGTTTCGTTCGCGGATCTGCTGCTCTTGTTCCTCGTAGCGTTGTCGTTGCTCTGCGGTGAGCGTGGGTTCGATGTCACGCGCGTACAGCTCCTGCGCGCGGATCGTTTCGGGATGCGTGCGGTAGCCCTCCATGATGCCTTCCTGCACGTCGTCGAGATTGCGGCTCATCTCGCGCAGGAGCGTCGGTAGCCGAACACGACATGCATCGCAGGTGACGCCGTTCCAGTCGACGGCTGGCCGTGCGAGGAACTCGACGTACGTGGCATCCTCGGACGGTAGTCGGGTGATCAGCTCGGTGATCTTCACGCACGTCTGTGTCGGCGGCCACTGGGCGGGTGCGTGCATCGTCCAGTGGCAGATCGCCTGATCACCCCACGCGATGTGAGTCGCTGGTTCGAGCGCGTTCCACCCCGTGGGCCCGATCAGCGTTTCGATCTCATCGCGGAGCTTGTCGTCGCGTACGGCATGGTGGCGCGCCGCACGGTGCGGATCGATGTTGCGCCACGCCTCGTCGGCTTCCTCGCGCATGCGCCGCAACAGGCCGCGGAGTTTCATATTCTCGTCGATCATTTCTTGGCTCCTCGAGCACGGCGCTGTGCGTCGATGCAGCCGCGGCAGACCTCGTCGTGACCGTTGCCGCCGAGACCGTAATAGCCCCAGGCTTCAGTGATCGACGCCTTGCCGACCTCACCGCACCACACGGGCTTGGCGCAGGCGTCGTCGGGGCGCCTGCGGACGTGGATCTCGCGGTCGCTCACTGGGGCGCTTTCTTGAGGCGCGCGATCGCGCTGGCGCGGCGCTGTTTGGCGTCGACGCCGCGCAGGTCTTCGATGACGAGGTCGAGGACCGGCTGGGGATTCTCGTGGTGGATCGCGAATTGGATGATCGCTTCGACGAGGTACTCCATGGCCTCGGCGGGCACGTTGGGATTGCCTTCGGGCCAGGTGCTGGCCGCAAGCTCCAGCGCCTTCAAGGACAGGGCCTCGCCGCGCTCGATGACGCGATGTTCACGATCGGGGTTGATGTTGCTCATGATGTTGTTGGTTCCTTTGGGCGGTACTCGATCGCTCTTACGACCAGACTTCCGCCAAGATTCCGAGCCAGCGCCAGTACAGTGTCGTCCGCTGCCCGCCGTCGCGCACGCTGCGCGCGCAGGGCGGCAAATGGATGTTGGGTGTAGCGATCGCAGCCTTCTCGAAGGCGAGCGCATCTTCGATGGAAGAAAACGCTGCGACGTAGGAGGCCATGGCCTTGATCTCGTCGTCCAGTTTGCGCGTCTTCACGATCTTCATCAGAATGTGCCGTCCTTGGCACGACGCGCACGTAGTTCCGCGCATGCACGCATGATCAGACTGCGCGCCAAGGGATCGGGGTGCTGGTTGGTGCCGTAATACTCCAACGCGTCGATCTCACCATCGGCGAGCGGTAGCCCGCGAAGCGTCTCGTCGAGATCTCTTGCGGCCAGCTCCAAGAGCGTCCGCGCCGTTCCTGCTTTCTTCACTGGGGGCTTCATGAGGAGACCTCTTCCTTCGCGTGCTGGAGCACGCTCTCGATCGTCCGGTGCGTGACAAATGCAAGATCGCGATCAGCCCGCCCGAGGTCCTCTAGCGCGCACTCACGCCACCGTCGCGCACGATCGCGGAACAGCGAGATTGCCTCTTCGGGCGTCTCCGATAGACCCCACGAATCGAGCTCGGATCGCTTGAAGGAGATCCGACCGCAGTAGGGCTTCGCCAGCGTGACCTGCTTGGGACCGTTCGATGTGATCGCGAGCCAGTAGAGCCGCGGGCCGCGGTGCGTTCGCGAGTTCGCCGATCGGCGTACGAGCCAGAGTCTCTTCGGGGCAGGGAACCGGAGTTTTGGGCCGATCGCTGTCACGGCTTCTCCGCGCCCTCTGACGGCACATCATCCTTGAAGACGTCGTTGGCGACGCTCACTCCGTCGTTGGTCAAGCTGCACCACAAGAGATCGGTGGGAAGCTTCGGATCTTCATGGACCTTCACGAGCCCGCGCTTCTTCAGATCGTTTGCCGTGCTCTCGTACCAGGTCGAGAGGCTGATCGGGGTCTCCAGCGGCTTGCCGACTCCGCCGCTGAAGAGCTGTCGGAGCGCCTCGCGCTCCATCGCGTTGAGCCTGTGATGCTTCATGATCTAGAGACTCCGGTTCCTGCCCCGAAGAGTCCCCTCAAATGCTCAAGAGCGGCCTTCCACGCGGCGTCCGCGGTCGTGAACATGCGCACCCGCATCCGACCTCGCTGGAACAGTCCGGCGCCGTCGACCTTCGCCCAGTAGCGGCGAGTCTCTTCGGGGCAGGGAACCGGAGTCCCGAAGCGATCTTCGTGGATCTCGATCCGCTTGCCGTCAACCTTCTTGATCTTGACAATCACGGACATCTCAGTCGTCCTCTTCCAAGAGGCGCCACCACTTGATGAACTGCGTGCGCGTGTAGCGTCCAGCCGCGAGGCTCTCGGGGGTCGTCTCGGTGTCCTCGCTCTCGGAGACGACGTGCGTGGTCCCCTCGCGCACCATCCACGCCTCGACCTCATCGGCGCAGAGGTCCTGGGGGTACCGCGTCTGCTGCTGGGAAGCACGCGGGTGGATGCGGTGACGCTGACCATCGGGGTACCGCCGGGTCGGCGAGTCGACTTTCTCGAAGCAGATGCCCGGGTCGCAGTGCCCGTTCATCTCGATGCGGAAATGGACTTCGCGCGGCGAACGCTTCTCGATCTCGCGTTTGAGCTGGTGAGCTTCTCGATGGTACTGGGTGATGACCGCCTCGCGCTTCGCCATCGCGAGTTTCAACGCGCGCACCGTCATCAACTTGAGCTGCTTGGGTGTGAGCACCCTAGGCCGCCTTCCTCGACCGTCGGATCTTGCGCGGCGCAGGCACGGCGACCTCGGTCAGATCCAACAGCGCCCCTGCGATCGCGTGACCGTTGGTCCGCATGAATTCCAACCACTTCGGACGATCACTCTTGTTGAAGCTGTGACCGTCCGCGCCGTCCGTCGCGAGTGCTGCGACGTAGGCGAGCGCTGCGTTATGCAGCCGCCACCACGTAGCAGGAAGTCCGTCGTTGTAGTTGTCGGCCGCTTTCTGAAAGGCCGCGCGCGCCGCCGCGATGACCTTGTCAGCGTTCACATCTCGCTGGCGCATGTTACTTCTCCCCGCGATAGAACAGCTTCGGCTTCATGAGCGCGAGCTTGGTCATCTTCGCCCCGAGGCTGCACAGTGCCTCGTGATACTCCTCTGACAGATGGTTGGGGGCGCGATCGTGGCCCAGCTCGTGGATGATGAGCTGGTTCAACTCGACGGTCGGATGCCCTGCCTCGTTCATGGCCGCGTTGAACCAGGCGTGTCCGAGCCGGCCGAGGTTGAACACGAAACCGAGGTCGCCGAAGCACGCCGCGTAGCTCTGGGTGATGTCGGACAGGATTCCGACCGACACCGGCTTGTCGAGTAGCTCGCGGCAGACGTCGATCGTGTATTCGGCGACCAGGTGCATCGCCGGGGTCCACTTCTCGCGCGGTACCCAACGATCTTCGCCGTCGGGCGAGAACACCGCTTTCTTGGTCGGCGCCAGCTGGCCGGCAGGCTTGAGATCAGGATCATGCCGCTTGGCGTTCGCCCACTGGTCGCCGGTGAGTTGCCCTCCCTTGATCAGCGTGTAGCCCTGGCTCTCCAGGTTCATGTTCGCTTCGCGATCATTGGGATCCCAGATTGCGCGCTTCTTGGTGAACTTGAGATCGAGTGCCTTGTTCACTGCCTCGGGCTTCACGTTCTCGTCGCCGAGCGCCTCGTTGACGAATGTCGCGTTGCCCTCGGCTTCGGTGAGCTGCTCGTGCATCGCGTTCACGACGAGCGTGCGGATGTCGCGCAGATAGCCGGGCGTGACGTTGTCGCGGTCCATATTTAGAACCGTCTTTTGTTGTACGTCCGCATGGAATTTGTCGCCGGTCGCCACTACCGGGACGCCCAGCTCGTAGATCATCGCGGGCTCGCCGGGCAGCGGTTCGTAGATGTTCACGGTCGTCTTGCGTGCCGAGCGGCGCAGCACGCCGTTTTCATCCGCGATTTCTGTCGGTAGAGTCGCCTCGACGGTCTTGAGTGCCACACGCAGCGGCAACGGCTCGCCGTTGACGACGATCGTGACGCCGGGTGGCGAGATGATCTTCCGAAGACCGATCTTGACCTTGGCCAGCTCTGCGCGGGTGATGCGCATGATGCCCCGGAATTCGGTCCCCCGCGTAGTGCGGTCCTGCATGCGCGTCCGTCCGCGCGCGTCGAACATGACGGCAGCCTTGGTCGAGATGATCGACGCTTCGGTGCAGAGGGCGAGCACGAGTTTCTCACCGACGTCGAAACGTCCGCGGGCAAGCGGGTCAGTTTTTCGAGCCGACTCGGCGAACAGCGTCCATGCGTGGGTGATGTCGACGAACCCTTCCGTCGAGTCATCGCGTACGAGAACTGTCGCGTGCGGGAGGCCTTTCTCGGGTTCCAGCACGATCTCGACCCGCGTGACTCCCTTGGCGTCGAGCGCGTTTGAGACCAGTTCGACTAACAGAGCAAGCTTGTCGCTACCGTCGTTGTCGTCGCCACCGCTTCCGCCACGACGCTCGATGAGCTTGGCGAGTCCCTTGCGGGAGACGTCGAACCAGTTCTTGTGCGTGTTGCTCATGGTGTTTGTTCTCTTAGAGCAGCTTGATGTAGGGGATGACGTTGTTGAGCCGCGGCTCGGTGCGCACTAACTCGACATGCACGACGATGTTGCGCGTTCGCAGGTCCGCGTCGTCCGCGTCGACGTCGAGCATCTCGAACGCGGGCTGGTCGGTGCATGCGCGGTAGCCGAAGCCGGCTTCGCCCGACGCTCGCGCCGACGTCCAGACATCGCGTCCGACGACCACATGCTCCAGCGCCTCCTCCGGCGTGAGGCAGTCGGGGACCGACCACATCAGCTCGCCCTTCTTGGGCGCGCGGAACTCGATCCAGATGTGGATCACGTCGCGGATCTCGATGAGGGCCTTGACGTTCACGGCGCCGCCTTCTGCGTACTCTTGGCGTCGGGGACGAACGTGCCGACCGAGACGACCTCGATCCCGCTCGTGCTCTGCGCGCAGTACAGGTAATAGGTCCCAGCGGTGCCGGGATCGCGGTGAGTGACTTCGCACGCCCAGTGCGGATCGTTAGCCTTCAGCGCGAATTGGACGACGATCGAGATCCAGTGACTCAGCATGATCAGGGCTCCTTTGAGGGGCTCGCGGCAGTCGCGGTGGTCGGGTGGTACTTGTCGAGGTAGGGACGGAGGCGGGCGAACATCTTCTCCGCCGTGCGTCCCTCGTGCGGCCAGGACTCGTTCTCGCCGTCGTTGAGGCTCTTGCTGAAGTCCGCGGTGTGGATCTGGATGTCGAGCTTGCCGTCGCCGTTGAAGTCTGACGACGCGCACACCACGACAGCGCTGTCGGGATGCGAGTAGTTGATGAAGCCTGGATATTCGTAGGTCGAGCACCAGCCGTTGTACTCGGGCAGCGCCTGCTGGAGTTCGTGATCCGTCACAGCACCACCAACTCGTCGACGACACCCTTGCGCTTGGCCACGATGGCATCCGCGGTGATCTTCGGATCGGTGTCCGCCTTGAACGCGAACCACAGCCACGTGTTGCCCTGGCGCAGCCGCGCGGAGCGAAGGCCCTGCTGGGCGCACCGGGCCTTCTCCTTCGCGTCGCCGTTGGCGAGGCGCTTGGCGAGCGACTTGTCGGCACGCTTCTGGAGTTCTGCCTCGACCAGCTGATCGACGATCCACTCGGTGCCGCTCACGAACTTGTACTCGGCGGGCACGAGCGTCTTGCCGTGGGCTTCGACCGCGGTGCGGACCGACGGATCGAGGTGCACCATCGTGTTGCCGCCATGCCCGTCGTTCTCGGCGGTACCGGCCTTCTTGCCGTCGACCCAGACGTCGGCAGCGAACGCGGTGGTCTCCTGGGAGAGGCGCGCGTTGGTCGTGAAGCGCTTGAGTTCGATGTTCACGACTGACCACTGCTGCGGGGTTCGTGCCGGCCCGCGGGGGTCGCAAGCACGTGATCCCAGGGCGTGGGTAGCGCCGCACCCGTCTCGGCCCCGTTACGCCGATTACGCCGACGTGGCGCTCGAGAGACGGGTACCGGATGACCCAGGGCCGCGGGTTCTCGCGAGATCACCGCGGCCTCCAAACTACGTCGATGCCCGGATACAGGTGGCGCAGCCAGCCCGCGAGCGTGTCGTGCAGGTGCGGAATCGTCTGCCGAGCGAACATGTCGAGCATTGACGTGTCGATGGCTACGCGGATACCCCGCCAACGCGCTCCTCCTCCAAGTTGGGTGATCGTGGCGTCTCCGGCGCCGAGCACTTCGAAGCTCGAACGTACGAATGCGGTCAGCTCGTGCATCACCGTGGCGTTGTGGGTGGTGTCATCGCCAGTGCCGTCAACGAGGTGGATCTCGCTCGCGCTCGCCGATAGCGAGCGCAGTGCGAAGAAGGAATCAAACGGCTGGAGCTTGATCATGAGTTGTCTTCTTCCATTGCTGCGGAGAATTGATCGGCATGTGCCGCCGCACGCTCACACTTTGCCGAGCAGTGCTCGTGGTGCAGGCGTGTCGGCTTGTGGACCTTGCCGCACCACGTGCAGCAGCGTGCGTGCGTGCCCAGGCCGCAGTTGACGCAGAGCACTGGGCTCGCGTCGTCTGCTGGGCTCGCGTCGTCTGCCGGGTTCACGACCTCTGGTGTCTTCACGTACTCGTCGCGGCACGCGACGTTGCAGAACGGACCGACGACACCGAAGTACACGCGGTGCTCGTCCACGGCGTTGCCGCACCAGCGGCAGAAGGATCTCTTCCGTCGCATCACTTGGATCCCTTCGGCTTCATTCCCTTCGGCATCGGCGCGTTTCTACACGCCCAGTTCCATCCGCACCGAAGTCCATGAAACCTGTTGTCTCCGTAGTCGCCCCACTCCCTCGGCGTACCGTCGTCGAACGCCTTTTCATCGAACTTGAAACGACGGAGCGGCTTGCCACAGCCGAGGCAGTCGGGGCGCGGCGTGGTCGCGGGTGCACGCTGTGCCTTGGGATGGCGGATGTTGCTTCGGATCGCGTTGCAGCGCACGATCGCGCGCTTCACCTCGTCGGCGAGCTCACTCTCGCCGCGGTCGTCGAACGCGAGATCGCTGTCGACATACAGATCGCGCGCGTGGTCGTACGCTTCGATCGCTTCCTCGTCACGTCCCTCGCGGCGAAGGCGCCGTGCCTCTTTTTCCTCGGCGCGTGCGGCGGCGAGCTTGCCGTGGCGCACGGGGTCCTTGTCGATTGCAGTGGCGGTCACGGCTTGGTCTCCTTCGCGTCCTTCCTACGAAACCCTCGACTGACGTATCCGTCGGATCTCGGCGTCATCGAGTGCAGGATGGTTCCGAAGCCGCGCGATGCGTCAGCGCTCACGATCGCCAAGGCGTGCTCTTGATCCCTCACGTCCGGCACGTCCAGCAGGAACCGCTGTCCCGTAGGTTTTCCGGCGCCATGACCCCAGATCTCTCGTGGGACGCCCGGCACGAGGGGAAGATTGTTGGGCCAGGTCTCCATCGGCCACGTGTGCTCGTATTCGATCGTGAAGATACGGGTCATGGCGCGACCTTCTTCTCGCGGGCGGCGGCGAGCTTCTGCTTCCCGTGAATATTCGCTTCGACACGATCCATAGCCATCAGGATCGCGGCCATGCTTGTTTGTATGCTCTCAATGGCAGCACGCAGGGATGCGCCGTCGCCCACTTCGTGCATTTCATCGAACAAACGCAGCACCTCGTCCCTGAACCGGCGAGAAGCGAAGTGCCTCACAAGAATCTTTGGGCACTCCGTAAGCGTCGCCAGTTTGCCTAGCAGCTTGTGCGCCGCCTTCCATAGGTTGACCTTGGTTTTGAACCCGCCTTCGTTCAATGCGACGCTACAGAGATCGTCCTCGGACATGCGCGACAGCAGAATCATTGCTCTGACGGCGTCGTATCCATCATTGCGCGCCTCGGTGCTCACAGGGCCCCCTTCCAGCCGCGCTCTTTGAGCGCTTTCAGCGCATCGATCGTCGCGGACGCCTCACGGCTCGACAGCTGATCGATCGCACGAGCGCCCACGAGGTACGGGCGGCCATTGCGCGCGCCCTCGTCGATCAGGCGACGGACGTAGTCTCGCTGCCGGGAAGACGAGCTACCGCTGCGCTCGGACAGGCGCGAGAGATCGCCCACGCCCTTGGCTTCGAGCTTGGCGCGGCATGCCTGACACATCTCGTGCGGTCGTCCGTTGACTAGCTCGCTCTTGGCGGCGATCTGGGTGTAGTCAGCGCCGTTCGATTTCGCGCCGCACTCGGTGATCGCGCGCGGGCGCTTGAACATCGAGGCGAACCGCCGGACGACCAGCTCGGTGCCGTCGTACGCGCCCGTGCGCACGTGGCGGACGACCGGGGCGATCCAGCGAAGCGCCTCGGCGACGGTCTCCTCCATTCCGCTGATGCCGGCGGCGAGCTTGGTCACGTAGAGGCAGTCGACTGCCGTGAAGCGGAGGCGCCCGACGGGTTTCTTGGTAAGCACGCTCCTGACGAGCCAGGACTCGGGGATCCGCGTGGCGTTGGAGTGCTGGGCGGCAGTGCGATCTTCGTCCGTCTCGGGCTGCCGGACCAGGAGGAGGCCTAGATCGGTCGCGAGCGAACGATCGGCGTCGGTGATCGTCAGCACGCGCATGACTCCTGGCCATTGCTTGCGGCGTTCGCGTAGTCCTCGATGATCGCCGAGCAGCTCACCACGATTCCTTGGCCTCCTTCGGTGACTCCTGATCGCGGCGCAGCGCGCGCTGGTCGAGCTTGGCGCGCGCCTCGATCTTTTGGCGATCGGTCCCGTACCGCTGGACGATCATATTCACGAGGAGAAGCTCGAACGCCTCGAAGTCGGTTTCCTCCGTCGAGATCGAGGTGATCGGCTTGTCGAGGAACGTGTCCGCGGGATGTCTGGAATCGGGCCAGCCTTCCTCGGGGGGTTCGGCGAGGAGGCACGCAGATCCAAACACGGTGCCAGTCTCCGGGTTCTTCTCGCAGCCGCACTGGAGATGGAAGCCTGGCGGGATGAGCAAGAGGGCCTGTGCAAGCGTCATTTGTTGTACCAGTAGACATGCTTGATGGCTTTGGGCTCCATCAGGGCCAGCTCCCGTTCTCGATGCGTGCGGCTGCCGCAAGCTGGACCGAGCGCGACGTTCCGTCACCACACACGTAGCAGCACGCACGCCGTGCGAGATCCTCGATCTCCCAGGGCGCTGAGAGCTTGAGCGCCGCGGAGCGTAGGAACGAGCCGTGGCAGCCTTCTTCGTAGAATTCAAGCATCGCGGCGCAGCGCAGCAGCTCGATCACGCTCTCGCGCTGAAACGCGTCGATCATGGGACCATTCCCGGCTGGCCGGTCGCCCACGCGATCGCTCGCTCGGCTTCCTTGCGGCGGTGTTCGAGCGTCTCGATCTCGAGGCGCCGTGCGGTCAAGAAGAACTGGATCGCTTGCAGCGGCGTTTCGAAGAAGTTTTGCCCCAGCGCGCTCGGCTGGAACACCGTACCTCCGTGTCCGGGCAAGGGCGTTTTGAGCTTGATCTGCCGATCGCTCGCATGCGCCACGATGATGGCCGTAGCTTTCCAGGTGTGCAAGCCGCGCGCGTCGGGTGGCGGATCGACCTCGATCACGCGGTAGACGAGGTCGCCGGTCTTCAGCTCGCGGAGCGGCACGCGAGTCGCGGCGGGGAGGATAACACCGTCGCCGCTTCCTCCGTTGCCGTCGGGATGGACTCCTGCCGCCATCCTTTCGACGTTCTTCGCGATGATCATCGTTGGGTCATTGATGAAGAGCTTGTAGCGCTCGTTGACGATCATGCCGCCTGCGTCCATGAAGCGCTGCAAATCCGTCGCGTTGACGCAGGTGTCGCACGTCAGCGTGAAGATGCCGCCTGCGGGTAGCTCGGTGAGGTCGTCGGGCATGTTCACGGCTTGGACCTCCGGCCGGCGTAGACGACTTCGGAACCGTCGCCTGTATAGGCGACGTAGACGTAGTCACCGCCCTCGATCCGGCGCGTCAGGGGCGTGCGACAGTCGCCGCGGTGCGCGGAGCTGGCGCCCGTCTCGTGGCTGCCGACGATCATGACGTGCTTGTGGCGGCAGCTCACGCGTCCTCCGCGGTGATACTGCCGTCGGCGACGTGCTCGACGTCGAGGTCCGGGATGAAGACGCGGACGTCCACGAAGTAAGTGCCGTCGTTGAAGCTGGTATCGAGGATCTCGATGCGCCCGCCAGGACCCATGTAATCCTCGTAGAAGCCTGCACTGCGGAGCCTGGCTCGCGCGATTGCGGTGGCGGCCTGAGCTTCGGTAAGCTTTTTATTGACACGCGCGTGGACACTCCTGCCCCTGCCCCTGCCCTTCGACCAGAGACTCTTCTTCTTGGACTTGGACTTCACGAGGCGCTCTCCCTTCGCGCGTGCATGCGCTCCCAGAACTTCTCGGCGTGGCCGGCAGCCGGGTTCCAGATGTCGTCTCCACCGACGTCGATCAGGACGTCGATCGCTTCCTTGGCGTCCTCGATCGTGCCGAACCACGTCGCGCCTGGCATCGCGTTGCAGCCGTCCTTGACGACGACGTAGCCGAGCTTGACGAAGCGGCCCTTGATGTAGAAGCCGGTGGGGCCGAAGTCGCGCTTGGGCTCGACGGTGAAGCCGCGGTACTCGACCATGATCAGGAGCCCCTCTCGATCCGTGCCAAATGGATCGCGCAGGCGATCCGCTCGACGAGGTCTTGGTCGTGCGCTCCGAGGCTCGTGAGGTTGTAGTCGGCCAGGTAGTTCCTGACGAGGTCCTTGGCCTCGACGACCGCGCGGCGGAATTTCGGGTGGTGGCGGTGCGCGGTGACGCGATCGACGATCTCATCGATCTCATAGATTGCGGCCACGAGGTTCTGGGACTCAGTCGGCGCGGATGGCGGCTTGGACTTCAAGGGTCAGGCTCCTTTGGTGGCGAAGAGATCGTCGAAGATGTTGGGTGTGTCCAGCGCGGTGTGTCCGAGCTTGGTGACTTGTCGAACGCCGTTGATGACGCCGATGAGGCCGCAGCGCTCCAGGCTGTGAATGGTCTTGCCGTGCGTGTCACCCCAGTGATGCGTACGTGCGTACGTGCGGAGCCCGGCGATCTGCTTGGCGGTGAGCTTGGGAACCTGTGGTTCGGAACTGGGGGCTGAATCGGCGGACGTCACCACCGCCGTCGTAGAGGGCGAATCGAAGGCCGGTCGATTCGCAGACACCTCCGCCACTGTGCCCGCGATGGCGTGGCCAAGCTTGGTGACTTGTTGAACGCCGTCGATGAAGCCGATGAGACCGCAACGCTCCAGACTGTGGATGGTCTTGCCGTGCGTGTCACCCCAGTGACTCGTACGCGCGTACAGGCGGAGTCCGGTGAGCTGCTTGGCGGTGAGTTTGGGAACCTGCGTCCCGGAATCGAAGGCCGAATCGGTGTCCGTTTGATTCGTGGACGCCACCGTCGTCGCCGTCGTAGTCGACAGCGCGATGGGCAGGGGTGCGAAGGCGAACGCGTTGTCCGGGTAGAGCGCGGTCAACTCGACCGTGAGCGCTTCACGTGTTTCAGGGCCGACGTTGTCGGGCAGCTCGCGACCGGTCGCCACGATGCAGTCCAGGTGCTGGCAGTCGTTGCAGGGAAACACGTCGTGGCACGTGGTGCACCGGTAGTGCCGACCACCACGCATGCGGGTGTCGTGGTGATGGTCCTTCTTGCAGCCTCGGCTCATACGCGGCCTCTGATCCAGCGGGCGTTGAGCCTTCGGTTCAGGGTGCCCGGGGAATGCTTGGAGATCTGACGGTCGTCGCGCCAGTTCATGATCGCTTCCCAGTTGACCCACACGATGGTGAGGATCGCTGAAAGCAGCACGGCCACGAGCTGCACGATGAACCACGTCATGACGGCTCCTCCTCGCCGAGCACGACGATCTGCCCGCGCTGGATTTGGTCGGTGATCGCGAACCACGCCACACCCATCACGCTGGGCGCCGATCGCGCGTTCGTGGGCGGGGCGCCCTCGTCCTTGAGCACGCACACGGTGCGGTAGCTCGGGCCGGAGAGGTCCTTGTGATCGAGGACCATCTCGCACTCCTGGCGGTGAATTCCGGTACCCGACGGTCCGTGCCAGTGGCCCTCGGACTTGGAGATGATCCGCGCGGGCGCCCACAGGTGGCCGACCTTGGGGGCCAAGAACTCGTCACGCAGCGCACTCGCGTTCGCGAGCGAGCGCTCGGCGCTGGCAGTCTTCTTCTCGTCGCCGCGCTTCTTGGCGCGACGCAGGTCCGCACTCGCGCGAGCGAGGCGCTTCCAGATGCGATCGTACTCCTCGCGCTCGGAGCCGGAGAGCTGGGGCTGCATCGCGAGGATCGTCGGGATGCGGCCGAGCTTGCTGTCGATGTCCGTCACGATGCCCTCCGCGGTGCCTTCGTTTCTCCGCCTCCTCCGCCGATCTTCGTGCTGAGGACGGGGACGTCGGGATGCGCGTCGTCCTCGTCGTCATCGGACGCTTCCGCCTGCACGCAGACTTCCAGCATGAGGCGGTTGATCTGCTTCTGGGTCAGATCCGTCACGTCGAACTCGACGGTCAGCTTGCGCTGCTTGCGCTGCTTCTTCTCCTGGCGGCTCACGCGCACACCTCCGGGACCACGATGTATCCGCGATCAGCGGCGACGGATTCGGCCTTGAGGATCGCGGCGCCGTCGAAGCCGTACGGGCAAACGCCGGTCTCAGCGAGCACCTTGCCGGTGCGCAGCGAGACGATCTGACCGACAGTCCCGAAGCACTGACCGACGGTCCGGGTACGGAGAGCGACCTTGACGCCGCGGCTCACGACTGCACCTCCTTGGGCCGGCGGTCTTCGAGCACCGCGGCGCGCATCTCGTCCAGCGAGTAGGTGCCGTCCAGGAGGTAGGCGAGCCAGCCCTCCGCCGGATCGCTGTCGTGATCTTCGCACCACGCGCAGACCTGATCGAACGTGGGGGCCTTGGCCTTGGGACTGCTCTTGCTCTTGGGCTTCATGGATGTTCATTTCGTAGAGCAGATCGCGTGCCGTATGCGCGCGGCGGCAAGCTCGCGATAGCAGCGCGTGGGTTTTTCGTTACCCAGGGCGAGGCGTTCACGGTTCACGGTGTTGTGGTGCTCAAGAGCCGGGTGCGGAGGTACCCTGACCGTTTGCTTCGGACGCCGTGGTCATGATGCGTTTTTTTCGGGCGCTTCGGATGCGAGTGCCTTCGAGATCATCTCGGCGGCGATGCTGGCGATCGTGTAGGGGTAGCCGCGCTTCTTTGCGATCTGGGCGATCATCTCGTGATCTTCAGGCGTCAAGGGGACGTACGTGACGATGCGGTTGTCGCGCTTGGGCTTCTTCACTTTCGCCATTGGCACCTTGTGCCATGAATGTCTTGTTTGTCGCAAGAGGTTCTTGTAGCATCAGATTTCCCGTCCGCTGATCTCGGCGATCGAGACGTGACGATCGGCCGTGACGACCACGTGATCGACGACCGGGATCCCGATCAGGTCGCCGCATGCCTTGAGCCGGACGCGTCAATTCGATGTCCTCGGTGCTCGGCGTCGGATCGCCGCTCGGGTGGTTGTGGAATACGACGATTCCGGCGGCATTGGCCGCGATCGCGGCGCGGAACACGTCACGCGGGTGGACTTCGACAGAGCGCCACGAAGGTCTCCTGCTCGGCCAGACGCATGACCGGGCGCGCGAGGCGCGCGGCGTCGTCGGCACAGCCGACGACTGCGGACGCGGCGACGCCGACGTCGGCGGCACGTGTGGTACGGCGGCGGCTCACCGTGACCTCCGCGAGGCATCCCGCGCGTCGATTTGGTCTTGGATCCCTTCGACGATCTCACCGAGTTCGTCGCGCACCCGCTTGAGTGCTGCGACGCGACTTTCGTGCTCGCGCTGCGCGGCGAGAGCCGCGTCGGGTCCCTGCACGTAGTAGTCGCGCGCGTTGGGACCGGCGTCGCAGATCGCGTCGATCGCTTTGCGTACGGCGGTGGCAGCCGCGCTGTACTGGTCGCGCAGGACTTCGCCCGCGGTGCCGTTCAGGTGGACGGTAGGTACCAACACTAGAGCCACTCGACGTCTATCACGCGAACGCTGGTGTCGATCTTGTTGCGTCGTGACCAGGCGGTCACGAACTTCCCGCTGGACGGCAGTCCCGGCAGCTCGTCCTTGTGCTCGGTCGCGATCGCGTACTCGCCGCGGGCGAACGCCAGACCCATCTTCGTTTTGACGTCACTCTTGATGCGCACGAGCCGGTAGCCCGCGAAGTGGCCCCGGTACTGCGGGTACTGCGCGACCTGCGTGGCGGCGGTCGCCTTGAGGCTCGTCAGGGTGGCGGAAAGGTCGATGCTCGACATGCCTCGAGACAATGCGCGTCGCGTGCCGATCGCAGATCGATCGCGAGCATGTTCAAGTCATCGATGCGCGGTTTGATCTAGGGGAGGGTTTCGATCTACCCCGTGTCCGCGGCGCCACGAGCTCGTGAAGGTTGTGAATGCAGCACACGGGTGCTGTGCTACCCACGGTGTTAGATCCACGCGTTAGGCTTGTGCAGCGTTGGCATTCCGCGTGGAACATACAGCGACATGCCGATGACGTCGTTCACGCTTGTGGGTCCGGTGAGCCTCGATGCTGGCCCGGTCTCGATCCAGTGCTCTATCGACAAGGCGAAGCTGCCTGGCTTCCACGTAGAGGGTGCTGGGCTGTCGCCGAACCAGGCGAAGGAGATCTCCGTGCGCGTGCGCTCCGCGATCGCGGCGACCGATCTGTGCGCGTGGCCCGCGGGCCGCGTGACGATCTCCATCGACGCAGGCGGCGCGAAGCTCACTGCTTCGGCGCTCGATCTTCCGATCGCGCTGGCGATCGCGGGCATCAGCACCGACGGCCTCCTCGTCGCTGGCGAGCTGGGGCTCGACGGCTCGGTGCGACCGGTGCGCGGCGCACTCCAGGCGATGCTCCTGGCGCAGTCGCTCGGCTTGCGCGGCGTGCTGCTGCCCGCCCACAATGCACGCGAGGTCCTGGAAGCGCTCGATGGCGATCTGGCCGTGCATGCGATCGCGCGCCTCGCCGACATCGCTCAGGCGCTCTCCACGAAGGCAACGCTGACCAAGGCACCGCCGTCGCCACGCACGACGATCGACTTCGCCGACGTCCGCGGTCAGGACGCGGAGGTGATCGGGGCGGTGGAGCAGTCCGTGAAGATGCGCGCGGGTCTTCTCCTGTCGGGATCTCCGGGCGCGGGGAAGACGATGATCGCGCGCCGGATCCCGAGCGTGCTTCCGCAGATGTCGCGCGACGAGCAGATCGCGGTGACTCGCGCCTACAGCGCGGTCGGACTCTCCGACGGCCTCGTGGCACAGCGCCCGTTCCGCGCGCCGCACCACACGATCTCGGCCGCCGCGCTGGTGGGTGGCGGTTCGTCACGCCGTCCTGGCGAGGTGCAGCTGGCGACGCACGGCGTCTTGTTTTTGGACGAGATCGCCGAGTTCGCGCGCGGGACGATCGAAGCGCTCGCCGACGCGCTCCGGCAGATGCCGGAAGCTTCGCGTCCGCTTGTCGTGGCGAGCGCGAACCCGTGCCCGTGCGGCTGGCGCGGATCGTCGCTCCGCGCGTGCACCTGCTCGGATGAAGCGCTCGCGCGCTACACCGCGCGCGTGGAGGCCGCGTCCGTCAAGCTCGGCCTGACGACCACCGCGACGGTGCCTGCGGTGACCCTCTCCGACCTGCGCGGGGCCCCTGCGGGTGAGTCGAGCGCGGTCATCGCAGCGCGCATCGCCACCGGGAAAGGAGCTTAGTGACAGCGGTTCGATTTCTGAACGGCTTCAACCCGCTAAAGCCGCAGCGTGGCGCAGCATGGAGTGCTGTTTCGCTCACCGACGCGCTTCAGCGGATCGGTGAGGACAACGCGCTGGTGGCGTGGGATCGCGACGTGACACAGATCCTTGAGCTGAACAGAACATGGGCGATGGCTTTCGACAGTGGTGGCGGTCGAGTTTGGGTGTCGAAGACGGCGCGCAGTCCTGTGCCCATCGACCTCCGGCGGGTGTGGGATTACGCGCAGCCAGCAAGCGCCGCTCCGATTGGTAGCTGGTCCTCAGACGCCTACTTGACCACGCTTCTCAATCAGGTCGTATTCGATGTTGGAGTGCCGACGCGCGCGAGGAGACCGTTCAACGATAACGACATTTTGTTCATCGGTGAGCTGGTCAGCCAATCACCGGCCCAGCTCATGGCGATGTACAATCTTGGTAAGACGACCCTTCACGGCATCCAACGATCGCTGGCCAAGCACGGGCTGGCGCTGAGCATGGATGTAGGCGCGTGGACGCCTCCTCCGACGTCGTTGGCGTGGCCGGAACCTACTCCGGGCCCATACGACGTCACGTTCGACTGCGAGGTCTTCGATTACGTCCGAACGTGCGGTTGGCGTCCAATTCAGTATCGGATCATTCGACCTCCTGATGGTGTGGGCTACGCGACCGCCTACCGCGACAGGAACTACGTGAGCGATTGGTACGATCTCGCTTTCTGGTCAGGCGTGCTGGGATACCTGAACATGCAGCGCCTACGGAAGGTGCGCGTGGTGAACGTTGCGCAGTCCGGGTAATTCCCCAGTGTCCGCTGAGGGCGCCGTTGCGGTCTGGGCGGTCTGGCGGTCTGGTCCGCGGCGCTCAAGATACGGGTGCGTGGCTACCCAGTATCTGGACCACCACGAGGTCCGCGCGACAAGGACGTCAGATCGATACCTTATGCTTGCGCACGTGCTGGCATCCCACGTGGAGCATCATCAAGCATGAAGAGCGCTGATCCGACGAACTTGAAAGGCCGTTTCCTCGCGGCGATCGGCCACGTCCCTGCCGGCCAAGAATCGGCAGCCGAGGTGTTCGATCGCCTTCGTGCCACGAACCCAGATCTCTTCCCGGTACCGCGCGCCACGGAGTCGTTCTGGGATGCGATCTACGAGGCTGTGTGTCGCCATGAAGGAGCGCTCTAACGTGCAGAACCTCCCCGCCACCAACGGAAAGGACCTGGTCACTCTCCGTATCAAGCGTCCCAGCCTCCTTGGCCTCGTCGACCGTGGTGTCGAGCTTGACGACGACGTGCGCGCGTTGATCGCGGCGGATGCGCCATGTGCCGTAGGGGTCAGCGGGGGCAAGGATTCCTGCGCCGCTTCGATCGCGGTCGTCGAGTATCTGCGCTCGGTCGGACACAAGGGACCGGTCGTGCTCGTGCACGCGGACCTCGGCGATCCGGATCCAGCGCTCAATGTCGAGTGGGACGACTCGCTGCCGACCTGCGAGCGACTCGCGGCGTTCCTGGGTGTCGATCTGATCGTCACGCGCCGCGCGGCGGGCGGGATGATGAAGCGCTGGATCAAGCGCTGGGAGAACAACGTCAAGCGCTACGAGCAGCTCTCGTGCGTCAAGGTCATCCTGCCGTGGTCGACGCCTTCGATGCGCTTCTGCACTTCGGAACTCAAGAGCGCGCCGATCGCATCCGAGCTGGTGAGGCGTTTCCCCGGTCGCCAGATCATCAGCGCGTGCGGCATCCGTCGCGAAGAGGGCAAGGGTCGCAAGAAATCCCCGCGCACGAACGCGCCGACCTCGAAGAAGAACAAACGCCTCACCAACGTGAGTGCGAACACCAGCGGCATCGACTGGAACCCGATCGCGGCGTGGTCGACGGACGACGTGTTCGCATTCTGCGCCGCACACGGCTTCCAGATGCACGAGGGCTACGCTCTGGGCATGGGCCGCATCTCGTGCCGCTACTGCATCATGCAAGATCTCTCCGACCAGCGCGTTTCGGCCTCGATCGTCGCCAATCAGCCCGTGCTCCACACGGTGGTGGGCCTGGAGATCCGATCCACGTTCGCGTTCCAGGGCTCACGTTGGCTCGCCGACGTCGCCCCAAACCTGCTCAGCGATGAACAGCGCGCGGGGCTCGCGCGGGCGAAGCAGCTCGCCGCCAAGCGCGTCCAGATCGAGAAGCGCATCCCCAAGCACCTGCTCTACACCAAAGGCTGGCCGACGGTCATGCCGACCGAAGTGGAGGCGAAGATGCTCTGCGCCGTACGGCGCGAGGTCGCCGTGCTACTTGGCCTCAAGGTGTCGTATACCGAGCCCGCGAAGCTCATCGCACGCTACGCGGACCTCATGGCTCAGAAGGCGACGAAGGAAGCGGCGAAGGAGGCCGCGAAGGCGAAGAAGGCCGCGCGCAGCGCGGCGGGTGCTGGGAAAGGTGGCGCTGGGAAGGCCGCGCGGAAGTTGAAGACGACGAAGGTGGAGGCATAGATCATGGGCCTCGACCTTCGACTGCTCCCCTGCGAGCACTGGCAAGAGGACAACGGGCGCCTGTGGGGCTACTCCCACACGATCCTGGAGCTGGGCGGCGTCGACCGGGACGAGTACCTCTCCTTCGAGAAGATGGTGAAGCCCCACCTCGCGAAGCTGCCTACCGGCCACAACATCTCGTCCTTCGTCGGCGCTCTCGTGTCCGAGGGTCACTCTAAGGGCGAGCACCTCTACGGGACGATCCGCGACAAGAACGCCTACGGCACGGCGTACGAGGTCATCACCGCGCAACACCTCTTGCCGTGGCTGGAAGATCACTTCCGCTATGACGGTCATCGCGGATATGGGCCGTATCAGGTGGCGGTCGTAGCGTTCATTCGTGCGCTGCCGCCGGACACGAAGATCGTGCTCGACTGGCACTGAAGGGACACGTCATGAAGATCGAATTAACCCAAGCCTCCATCAACGTGCTCTACACGCGTGGCATCATCAACCGTGCGACGTGGGAGAGCGCGCTGCGGTCGTTCCGCGGCGACCCCGGCCCTGCGGGACCACAAGCGATTCGCGCGTGTGAAGTTGCGATCGAGGCGCTCGTCGAGCGCGCGATCGACGCGGCGTGCGCCGTGATCCAGAAGCGGCTCGGTGTCAAGACCGGCGACCTCGCCGCGGCGACGCTCTCGGACGGCACGATCGAATGCGAGCTGACGCGCTACGTGCACGCCGAGCTGGCGATGGCCGGAAGTGACGGTGATCCCGTGCAACTCGATGCAGAGGCAGCGTCGCTCGTGGCCTGCGGACACAGTTACGATGATCGCTCTCGTTGTCAGAAACCCGCCCGGCATGTCGGGGATCACTCGATGGAGACCGACACCATGGTCCTCCGATGGGACGACTTCGGCCGCCCGACAGGCGGTGGGGCGAAGGGCCGTGTCGTCGTCGTGACCAAGGACACCAGCGACAAAGGCACGGTGTGAACGTCGATCGCCGCTACATTTAACGTCCCTGTCGTTGCGGCGTCCGTTTACGGAGCGCGAGCCCGACCAAGAGCCCTCCCACGACAAGCCCACCGACGAAGAGGCCAAACCCGTGTCCACCGGGGGAACGACCTCCACGTTCGTGCGGACCCCGCATCAGTGCCTGGGATCGAGGGATAGGAAGCGTCTGTACGGCAGGGGTTGTCGTCGCACGCACCTCGTCGATGATCTCGATGATCTGCTCGATCTTCAGCTGATCTTGCGCGGCGTGGCGCTCCTCGGCGGCTGCGTCGGCGAGCCGTGCACCTGCCAGGAACGCGGCGGCTTCACGCTTCTCTCGCGCCTCCTTGATGTAGGGCAGCGCCTCGCTGATCCACCGATGACGGCGGGCCGTTCGAGTGACCGGATCTTCGCCGACAATCTCCGGGAAGGCCGCGGCGGCAGCGATGATGTCGACGATGTTGTAGCGCTGGGGCTGCTCACCGCCGCCGTCGATGATGTTGTGCCGTGATCGACCGCCACTGGCGCGGGGATCGACCTTGAACGTGGGCTGTTGCCGCGCGTTGTTGTTGTTCTCGAGGAGTGCCGCGAGCATTGGATCACCCGCCGCCTTCGGCGGACAGAGCGCGACGCTTCATCATCGACGTCTCCTCTTCCGTGCGCCTGAGATCAGACTTCCGATCACCACGCCTCCGAGCACCAGGCCGATGGCGATCGTGGCGTTGCTGAAGTCAAGCCCGGCGGTGCCGCGACCGCGGCAGGCCGGCTTCGGCAGCGGCCGTAGTAACGGGACGGGCGGAGATGGAGTCGCGCGGACTTCGTCGATGATCTGGATCAGCTGCGCGATCGAGAGCTTCTGGGCGGCCTCGATTTCCGCCCGCTCGGTTGCCGCGCCGAGCTGGGTGCCTGCCAGGAAGACGGCGGCTTCACGCTTCTCTCGCGCCTCCTTGATGTAGGGCAATGCCTCGCTGATCCATCGAATGCGGCGTGCCGCGCGAGCCGCCGGATCCTCTCCGGTGACCTCCGGGAAGATCGCAGCGGCAGCGATGACGTCGACGATGTTGTACTGCCAATGCTGCTCCCCGTTGTCGCCATCGATACGATCGAGACGCGAGCGCCCGCCGCTGGCACGGGGATCGCTCTTGAACCCAGCTTGCTGCCGCGCGTTGTTGTTGTTCTCGAGGAGTGCCGCGAGCATCTAAATGAAGTTTCGTGCTGGTGGAGCTGTGCACAAGAATCAGGACGCACAGGGATCAGGACAAGGATCAGGATTGATCGCGCCTGCACTCTCGCTGATCGCGATGGTTTCCTCTTGCGCGAACGCCACAGAATTGAGTGCTCCCTCGCGGATCGCCCAGATGTCGTCTTTGTTGACGTTAGGCTCTCCGTAGATGATGGTCTGGTTCGGGACAAGGCGATAACCCGTCGACGGAGTCACGCCGGCGGCTCCAACGCGCAAGTTTGCACCGCCGGTGTTCTGCACGAGTCCTGTGCTGCGGAAGGCGTTGGCGGGAATGACGAGGACCGCGACAGCGCCCACCGGCGTTTCATGACCCGCCTGTAGCGTGGAAGGTAGCGAGGTTTCGACGACTGGAATCGAGGTAGCAGCGGATCTGGGACCGAGCACTTCATTCCCGCAGGCGTCCGTGAGCGTGACCGCTTCGCTCTGGACCTTACAGCCTTCGGTGTCGTCGTACTCGTAGCCGGCAAGAAACGCGTCCGCGACAGTGGCTTTCTGCACCGCCACCTTGGCGTTTGACCTGACGGACATGGTGTCTTGAAGCGTAACACGCGGCTGAATGCCGTGGCTAAAGACGATCGTGGGGCCGAACCGCCTTTAGGGTACTGCCTCGACGAACAGGCTCATCTCTGGGTAGAGATCGATCGTTTCGCGTCGCATCACGGCGCTACTGCTCGCGCCAAACTCCGAGCGCTTGATGTCGGCAAAACCGACGGCCTGGAGAGCGCGCACGAGCGTCCCTTCGTCGTAGATTGCCCGATGGTCGCCGCCGTACAGGAACTCGTGGAGTAGTTCGAGCGTGGAATCCGCTGGCTTGTCGCTACCACACAGCTCTTCCAACCGGCAGATTCTCCCGGTGAGGTACATTCCGATTAGCGTCGCGGCGTCGGGGACCGCGACTCGAAGCACGCCGCCGGGCTTGAGCACGCGACGGCACTCGCCCAGTAGACGCCGGCCGGCCGCGTAGTCGAAGTGCTCGAGCGCGTGGGACAGGAAGATCAGATCGACGATTCCATCGTCATAGGGAAGGCCACGCGTGAGATCCCATTGCATGAACGAGTAGGCGTTCTGCGCTGCCCAGATCGACAGATCGATGAGGTCTAGGTTTTTCCAGCCGTGGAACATGTGGGTGAAGCAGGCGAGGTTTAGCTTCACGCCTCGGCCGATCTCGGGCGGCAGCACCAATGGGCCCGCTTCCAGATCTTCCTTGTTCACGGCCTCGTGGCCCGGCGGAAGTCGCTCCTTCCAAAAGGACAACGGCCGCAACGTCACGTGCGTTTTATCAAAACCGTCGCCTTCATGGAGATCGATCCCGTGAAGTCCGCGGCGGCACGTACGCGCCATCTCGGAGAACACCACGGGGAGCTTGTCCTCTGGGATGTGTTCCAGAAATGCGACCGAGAGGCAGGTGTCAAATGCCTGATCGGCAAGCGGCGCATATCCACCGAGGGTGACCGGCGACGCGGATGGAGACGAAAGGGCTGCCGGCCACGGCGCCTGGGTCACGTCGTGCGTGACGACATTCTCGACAGCGCGCGTGAGGCGACAGTGCTCGCTGATCTCCAACCCCTGCACTGGGATGCCCGCGTGGTCGGCGAACCGCTTGAGGAGGTATCCCCGACCGCAACCGAGTTCGAGCACGCTCTTGGGTTCGCGCTTCATCGCGTGCGCGTACGTCGTCCAGTGCACCGGGAAGTCGCGATAGCCGGCACCGGCGTAGCCGCCCACCTTGCCGCCACCATGAAAATAGTGCTTGTCGAAGGGATGTGAAGGAGCGGGCACGGCTAGCTCCCCAACGTGACAAGCACGTCGCCAACCTTGAGCGGGCACTTCTCGGGCAGCGTCTCGCCGTCGAAGATCTTCAGCCGTTTCTCTTGTCGCTCGCGGTTAGCGGCGACCTCGGGCGTGTTTGGTGCTCCCATCGCGTGATGACGTAGGCCACTCGACGTCGGGCAGTCGCACTGGCCATACATCTTCTCTTCGCCAGGCTTGGCCCGAAACGCGGCCAAGATCGACAAGGCGGTCTGGACGAAGAACGGGCATTCCGAACAACTGTTGACGATGATGTTCATGTCACCGCCCGCCGGTGTCGAGCGGCTCGGTACACAGCTCGGCGTTGGTGGATCCACCGTCATCGAGGGCCCTGTTCAATGTCACTGGTGTAGTGGAGTCGTTCAAGGTCGTCGCTCTCACGGAGAGGAGTAGTTGCTGCCACTGGCGAACATACTCAGCAAGACCCGCAATACGACGCGGATCTTCTCCGAGCATGCCGATGGATACATTACAAGGTGTGCAAAGAATACCTCTTATCCTGCCCGATTCATGACAGTGATCAACAGGAGAGCCTGTATCAACCAAGGTTTCACAGCCTTTGACTGCACACATTCCATCTTGGGATCGAATCAGCTCACGCACCTCTTCCAGTGAAATTCCAAACTTACGTCGGAGATGGTTGTCGCGCCAGCAATCGAAGCACCACGAACACAGGCCCAGATACACGCTCACTGAGCGTGGACCAAATGCAGAGAGCAGCTTCATCTCCTTGCACTTGCTGCAACGCTTGATCCCTGTTGCCATAACCTTTGCGGCTGCTTCGCGGTGCCGAGACTCGCGTTTTTCCATAAACAGACAGCCGCACGACTGCGTCTTTCCGCTTAGCAGGTTCTTTAGAGAGACGACCTTTGTAATGCCGCACGTGCAACGACAAAGGCACATTGAACGACCGCGCGGCCCTGGTGGCGCAATGTCAATTACCATTAGACGGCTGAACTGGCGGCCGATGAAACTCGGCAGATCATAAATGTGTGCCACCTACCACCCACCCGTGTCGATCGCCTCGATCGCCAACTGCTCATACGCGTCGATCATCTGTCCCAAGCTATAGCGTTCGGCACTAGCTCGACAATCTTCCGGTTTCAAAGACGCGACTGCATCTGTACGGATAAACTCCTCCATGTCAACCATTGTCTTGACAACGAATCCACTCATGCCGTGAATCACGGTTTCTCTCATAGCGCCGTTATCAAAGGCGAGAACCGGCAAGCCACACGCCTGAGCTTCAAGGGGAGCCAGACCAGCCGGCTCCCTAAACTCGCGTGCTGTGTGTAAATGTGCTTTGGCCGACGAGTACCAATTGACCGTTTGATCCCGTGAACAACCGCCATGATACTTGATGTTGTTGACGGCTTGCGCCCGTAACCTTTGAGCAAGATCTGGCTCGCCAGTGATTGTCTCGTCTCCAACAAGGTCCAGCCCGAAGCGAAGTTTTCTGGCTAAATCCACGGCAAGGTGCGGGCCTTTGATACGGCTCATTCGTGCGAGATAGAGGTATCTACCAGTCTTCTCGACGGACCTGCGCTGGTAGAAGTCGATGTCAATTCCGTTTCGGGCGACTCTGCTATTTACTCCAAGGTGCTCTGAGATGGCCACCGATTGATCCTGACTGATTGCGACAAGGCACGGAAATAACACAGGCGGTGCGCTCTGGTACATCGTGTGAATTGGAGCGTGCACGACGCCGAGGATCGGAGCCGCGAGTTTGCCCTCAATCTTGAGGATGTAACTCCACTTACTCCAACTTGAGTCAATAACTACTTGATATTCAGGAAGTCTATTCCAATACCCACTGTACGCTTGCTCTTCGCTCTCGCCGCGCGTTGTCCCGTGCAGCGTCACGCCCGGCGGAGGTTTCGATCCGTTCGGCGCCACGAGCAGGACGTCGTGGCCGCGTCGTGCGAGCCCGGCCGCGGTCGACCATACGATCTGCTCAAGCCCATTGTAGCCATTCTCCGGATCGTCGAGCGGGAGGCACGGTAGGACCGTGCTGGAGATGAGGCAGATCTTCATGGCAGTGAACTCGGCTTGAAGCTGCCGTCACCGCTTGATTGACCGAGCCCGACGTGCTCGCAGCGGATCGACGTGTCGAGGTGAACCTTGAAACCGGCTTGCTTCGCGCGCATGCAAAACGCGAAGTCCTCGCTCATCTTGCCGCCGCCTTTCGGAGTGGACGCATCGGGTGACTTCCCGATCTCCCACACGAACCACGGCGGAGGGATTCGTTCGAGCACGCGGCGGTGGATGAGGAGGCATCCGGCGCCGACGAGATCGACCTCCACGAGACTGTTCGGTGGATTCCACGAGGTCACCCACTGGGCTTGCCCCTGTGGATCGAGCGTCATCGCGACCGGGCAGATGGGTTCCTGTCGTCGGTAGTAGAGCCCTGACACGATGTCCTTCTGGTGCTGTGCGAGACGAAAGAACGTGTCGCCGGGTGGAATCACGTCGTCGTCGAGAAACATTATTTGCTGGAAGCCAGCAGCGAGCGCGTCGGAGCACGCCGAGTTGCGAGCGACGTCGAAGGGCGCCCCCGATCGAAAGCTGACCCCGGACTGACTGGGCAGTACGAGGTTGCGGAACCCGAAGGCCCACTTGGTCGTGACGATCTCTCGCGTCAGGATCGCCAGGAGTACCGACGGCGACTCGCGCTCCCAGGCACCGCTCATAACTTCTTGGCTCGACGGCGTGCGTCCTCGACAGCCTGCACCAGCACGTCACTCGGAGTCGTGTGCTTACCGAACGCGAGTGTCGTCTTGGCCGCTCGATGAACGAGCCACGCGTGCAGGTCGACCGGCAGACGCACCGACATCGGACGCGTGTATTGTTTGGCTGCCGTCACTTTGCGCGACATGTGACTGTACTACAACAGCACAGTCAGCTGATGCAAGGCCCGGGATCTGCTCCGGGCTTCACGGCTTCGATCACCATGTCGGTCCCCAGCGCGCCGTGCGGGTAGACGAGGACGCGCGCGAACCCGGCCTCGCGAAACAGCCGAGCTGCCCACGTCGGGTTGAAAAACGTCTTATGACTGTTGTCTGGGTAGTCAAGATCACCGCAAAGACATTGCGACACGCGCTCGTCCCAGTCCTGCGCGAGCGCCCACCTCATCTGCGCCTCGGCGTTCGCGGTGATGATCACCGCCGTGCCGCCGTGCTTGAGGATCCGAGCCAGCTCGGTCACGAAGCCGCGGACGAGCCGCCAGGAGATGTGCTCGATCGCGTAGCGCGAGAACACGACCTCCCACTCATCGGACTGGATCGGCAACGGCTGACCGAAATCGGCGGTGAAGTCGACCGTCGGGTTACCGGCCGCATCGAAGCACTGCCGGACGTCGACGTTAGGGGACCACTGCGGCATCGCGCCTCCGCCCAGCTCGAGCACCTTCGCGGGCGCCTCCAGGTGCAGCCAGCCATTCGGATCGACGGTGCAGTGGATCATGCGAGAACGCAGTCGTCCACCGCTAGCTACGCTGTGCTCGGCGGAGAGCGAATCTGGCGATCCAGTGCCACATCCGGCGCCATCGGCCGCGAGGGCGCTCCACCAAGGCGATCACCTGAAGTCGATGCGCCTCGCTCAGCGACATCATGAACGTCTCTCGCACGACGATGTCGTCTCTATCGATGTGGATGTGCGCGGGAGCGGCGGTCGGCAGGCCGGAGAAGTAGTTATCAGCGATACGGACATTTTCGATCGTAGGCCCATCGCCGTTGTCGATCCAGATGAACGCAGGTCCCCTGCGGAGTTTGCGACTATCCCCGCCACCGCCGACGCGTATCGTTTCTTCACTCATCGGTCTCTCCTTGGCTGTGTAGCTCACTCGACCCGCGCGTACCAGTCGATGTGCCGTTTTGTCTGAACTGAGAACAGCTCGGTGTAACGAGCGCGGATGTGTCTCCAGGTGAGGTCACCGATCGCCGATGGCTCCGCCAGCGTGATCATCTCCTGGGGGTTGGCGCGCCATCGCCCGTACCAGAGGTCGATCGCCGACGCGAGCGCGCCGGGATCACACGCGGGTACCACCTGATTCGCGTGATCGCGCGCGCCCGCACCATCGGAGCAGATCACCGGCCGTCCATGCGCGCGGGCCTCCAACACTTCGCAGCCAAATCCCTCGCTTGCTGAGCTTTGAACATAGGCCGCGCACGCATCGTAGAGGTCGTTCGGCTCCGCGACCTCACCACGGACGTAGTACGAGCCACTTGTGCACAGCTCTCGGATCCACGGCAACACGTGCAAGGTTCCTCGGCCGGCGATCATGAGCAGCGCGTCGGGATGCTCCGGGCTCCAGACGTCCCAGGCCCGGAGCAGGTACACGAGGCCCTTGTCGGGCCCCGGCTGTCCCAAGTAGCCCACGACAAACCGATTCGGGATGGGAGCGATGCGCGCCGGCGGATCAAACCCGTGCGGGATGACCATCACGTTCTTGCATCCGTAGCCGCGCATGATGTCCGCGGAGTAGATCGACGGGCACACCACGACATCTGCGAGCAGGTACCCGCGCAGGTACGCCCGCCACTGAACGGGATCGGTCAGATGCGGATAGTCGAAGGGGATCCCGATCTGCTCGTGCTCGCGCCGTGAGACGCCGATGTCGTGTGCTGCGGCGGTGTACGAGATCGTGGTCCCGCGAGCGCGCAGAATCTCGATCGTCTTGGTGAACGTCCCGCTGTAGAAGTGCGCCCGCTGCGGCGCGTACTCCGGCCGCGCCTCGAGCCGCGATCTCGCGGCAAGATCCGCCCCCCAGGGTCGGGGCTCGTTCGGGAACTGCCAGATCTCGGTCTCGCCGATCGACGCGAGCGCCTGCGACTCGTGGTGCGTGACCTTGCCGCCGCCCGTCGCCGTGCCGATCGCGTCGGCCGTGACGTAGAGGTTCATCCAAATCTCGTCATGCCGGACATGATGAAGCCGCGCGGGTTCACGAAGATAAGCCCACCACCTTGTCCAGCACCAACGATCTGTCCGATGTACTGCTGGTTGATGCCCGACAGGATCACCGGGAACAGTGCATTACCTGCACCCGAGATGGCATAGAGACGCCCGGGCACTGCGGCCGCGTTGGAGCCAGATCCGAGGATCAAGACAGGCCCGTTTTGTCCAGAAATGGTGCCGGAGACGAAGTCCGTTTCCTTTCCTGAACTGACCGAAAAATATCCGTACGTGGTGACGATAACGCTCGCTCCTGATGCCTTGCTGGTCCCGTATTGGGCAATCCCGATGGCTGGCATGCGAAGGCCGGATCCCGGTTGCGCCAACGCGACCGTGGGATTCCAGGCCCCATCCGTGAACGACGTCCCCGATGCGATGCAAACAGCTCGATGACCACTGGAGGTGTCGACGGTAATGGCCAGGAATGTGATCGAGAAAGCGGTGGTCAGTTTCGTCGAGTCGATGATGCCAGGGGCAAGGTCGTTAGCACCGATGCTGCCGCTTCGGATTTGTCGGCCGATGTCTCCGAGGGTCGAAATCTCTCCACCGACCGACCCAGAAGCGAGGTGATACATACCAATCTGGCCAGAAGCGATGTTGCCAGACACCACTGCGCCCGAGCCGACAGTGCCAGCCACGACCGCGCCCGATCCGAGGTCAAACGATCCAACGGTGCCGCTGGTGATGTGCCTCGTCGTTCCGAAAAAGCCCTGGACGGCACCCGAAGCGATCTTTCCCGAGCCGATGTCGCCGGAGTTGATCGTCGGCGCTCCCGGAGCCACCCAACTGAAGTCGTCGCGCAATACCTTGGTGCCGTCGGGGGCGCCCGTAACGCCGAGACGCCCCGACGTGACCGCACCGGACGCGATGTGAAATTGTCCGATCTGGCCGCTCGCGATCGCGCCAGACAGCACCACGCCCGAGCCGTGATGGTTCACGCCGATCTGCCCGCTCGCAATCGCGCCCGACAGCACCGCGCCCGAGCCGAGGTCGTTGGGGCCGAAGGTTCCAGACGCGGTCTGTGTCGGCGCCGCGGCGAGCGATCCGCGGATCGCGCCCGATGCGACGTGAAACTGACCGACCTGTCCCGATGCGATCGCACCTGAGAGCACCACGCCCGAGCCGTGATGATTCGGTCCAATCTGTCCTGACGCGATCGCGCCCGAGAGCACGGCGCCCGAACCGAGATCGTTGGGGCCGAAGGTCCCCGACGCGGTCTGCGTCGGCGCCGCGGCGAGCGATCCGCGGATCGCGCCCGATGCGACGTGAAACTGGCCGACCTGACCCGACGCGATCGCGCCAGACAGCACCACGCCAGATCCGAAGTGGTTCGGACCGATCTGCCCGCTCGCGATGTTGCCGGAGGCCGCCGCACCGCTGCCGATCGAGCCGAAGGCAGCCGCGCCCGACCCTAGATGGAACTGGCCGATCTGACCCGATGCGATCGCGCCGGACAGCACGACCCCCGATCCGAGGTGGTTTGGTCCGATCTGACCCGATGCAATCGCACCCGAGAGCACCACGCCTGAGCCGAAGTGGAACGTTCCGATCTGCCCCGACGCAATCGCGCCCGAGCGCACCACACCTGAGCCGAGATGGAAAGTTCCGATCTGCCCAGAAGCAATCGCGCCCGAGAGCACGGTGCCGCTTCCGAGGTCGTTCGGTCCGATCGTGCCTGAGGCGATCGTGAACGCGCCGCCGCCGAGCGAGCCGACGACGGCACCACTGCCGACCTGGCCGCTGTTGACCGCGCCCGAGGCGAGCTTGAACTGCGAGATCTGACCGGAAGCGACCGCGCCGCTGGCGACCGCGCCCGAGGCGAGATGATTTTGACCGACCTGGCCGCTCGCGATCGCGCCCGAAGTGACCGCTCCGGAGCCGAGATGGTTGGGTCCAACCTGCCCCGACGCAATCGCGCCCGAGAGCACGGCTCCGCTTCCGAGGTCGTTCGGGCCGATGGTGCCCGAAGCGATCGTGAAGGCGCCGCCTCCCAGCGAGCCGAGTACCGCGCCGCTCGCGATGTGCCCGCTGTTGACGGCACCCGAAGCCAACGCGAACTGCGACACCGATCCGGATCCAATGTTCCCCGACCCCAACGCTCCATCGGCCATGTGCACGGAGCCGATCTGACCCGAGCCGATGTTGCCCGAGGTGATGGTGTCGTATTCAAGTGGTGGGGGCATAGCGCGAGCTCAGACGGGCCACTGTTGCGGGTTGGTGGTGATGTTCGCAGCTCCAGAGAACTGCTGGTTGGGATTCATCTGGACCAGGACGGTGCCCGAGAGCGCGCTCGTGCCCAAGCGTTGGCCCCACGCTCCACTGTTGGAGGGGCCGATGCCGATGGTAGGTCCACCACCCGACAGCACAACGACCTGACCAGATGCGCCGACCCAGAGACTCTTGCCGATCCGGCCGCTGATGCAGATCCCGGAGCCCATCTCCGCGCTGGGCGGGATCACGTGTCCGGCTGCCACGACCTTGCAGATGCCGCCTGAGCCGATGCTTTCGAACACGATTCCGATCGCCGGCATCCTGCCGGACACCGAGGCCATCGCCATCCGAATCTGTCCGGAACCAGCCGGATCGAAGGTCACGCAGCGAACACCGCTTACCGCTTCGGTGCACGTGAAGAGGTCAGTGATCACGTCGCGCGCGTACGTGATCACCGCTCCAGACGCGGTATGACCCGACGCGACCGCCCCCGAGCTGAGGTCATTGGGGCCGATCGTGCCCGAGGCGATCGTGAAGGCACCGCCACCGACAGAGCCGAGCACCGCGCCGCTGCCGATGTGACCGCTGTTGACCGCGCCGGACGCGATCTTGAATTGCGAGACCTGGCCCGACGCGATCGCGCCGCTTGTAACCGAGCCAGACGCCAGATGGTTCTGGCCGACCTGCCCGCTCGCGATCGCACCGCTCGTGACCGCGCCCGACGCCAGGTGGTTCTGCCCGACCTGGCCCGACGCGATCGCGCCCGACGTGACCGATCCCGAAGCGAGATGAAACTGGCCGATCTGCCCCGACGCGATCGCGCCCGACGTGACCGCGCCAGAGCCTAGGTGGTTCGGCCCGATCTGCCCCGACGCGATCGCGCCCGAGCGCACGGAGCCGCTTCCTAGATCATTCGGGCCGATCGTGCCTGAGGCGATCGTGAACGCGCCGCCACCGAGCGAGCCGAGTACCGCACCGCTCGCGACGTGACCGCTGTTGACGGCGCCCGAGGCGAGCTTGAACTGCGAGACTTGCCCCGACGCGATCGCACCGCTCGTGACCGAGCCCGAGGCGAGATGATTCTGCCCGATCTGCCCTGACGCGATCGCGCCGCTGGTGACCGCGCCGCTTCCGAGATGATTTGGTCCGATCTGGCCCGACGCGATCGCGCCCGACAGCACGGCGCCGCTTCCGAGATCGTTCGGGCCGATGGTCCCAGATGCGATCGTGAATGCACCGCCGCCAAGCGAGCCGAGCACCGCGCCGCTCGCGACGTGTCCACTGTTGACGGCGCCCGACGCGAGATGGCTCGGTCCAATCTGTCCGCTCGCGATGTTGCCGCTGACGACGGCGCCGCTGCCGACCGTGCCGGCCACGACAGCTCCCGATCCGAAGTCGAACACACCGACGGTGCCGCTCGCGATGTTCCTCGTCGATCCGAAGAAGCCTTGCACCGCACCCGACGCGATGTCGCCCGAGGCGATATCCCCCGAGCTGCTCGGATTCGACCACGTGAAGTCATCACGTAGGAACTTCGTGCCGTCCGGGGCATTCGTGACGCCGAGGCGCCCAGAGGTGACCGCGCCCGATGCGACGTGAAACTGGCCGATCTGGCCCGACGCGATGGCGCCCGACAGCACCGAACCCGAGCCGAGATCGTTCGGGCCGATGGTGCCCGAGGCGATCGTGAACGCGCCGCCGCCGAGCGAGCCGAGCACGGCGCCGCTCGCGACGTGGCCGCTGTTGACCGCGCCGCTCGCGAGCTTGAACTGCGAGACCTGGCCCGACGCGATCGCGCCGCTCGTGACCGATCCCGAAGCGAGATGATTCTGACCGACCTGCCCGGACGCGATGTCGCCGGACAAGATCCAGAACGTTCCCGGTGGAGACTGGACCGCGTCCTTCGTGAACGGATCGATGCTGATCCGTAACGTCCCCGAGTTGACGACGAGGCCGATGCGTTGCGGCATGTCACCGGAGAGGAAGCCACCGGAGAGGAAGCCGCCCGAGAGCGGCCCAAGCTGGCCCGATCGCGCGACATAGATCGGCTGTCCGATGAAGCCGGAGAAGTCGACCATCCCCGATGAGGCCTGAAAGAATCCGTCCGTCCAGAACGAGCAGGCCTGGCCCGAGAGCACGCCGGAGATCGCAACGCCAACCGCCGGCATCCGGCCGGAGACAGCCGGCATCGCGATTTGCAAGTTGCCGCTCGGCGTGATCGCGACCGCCACCACCCCGGAGATGACCTCCTCCGTAAGGAGTGGCGAGCCGCCCGCGGAGAAATCGTCGATGATCTGACGCGCGGCCGTGATGACATCGCCAGAAGCGAGGTGGTTCGTCCCGATCTGACCCGACGCGATGGTGCCCGACAGCACGGCGCCGCTTCCGAGATCGTTGGGCCCAATGGTGCCGGACGCGATCGTGAGGGCACCGCCGCCGAGCGAGCCGAGGACGGCGCCGCTTGCGACATGACCGCTGTTGATCGCACCGGACGCGAGCTTGAATTGTGAGACCTGGCCCGAGGCGATCGCGCCGCTCGTCACCGCGCCCGAAGCGAGGTGGTTCTGCCCGATCTGCCCGCTCGCGATGTTGCCGCTAACGACGGCGCCGCTGCCGACCGTGCCGGCCACAACCGCGCCCGATCCAAAGTCGAACACGCCGACGGTGCCACTCGCGATGTTGCGCGTCGATCCGAAGAAGCCTTGCACCGCCCCCGACGCGATATCGCCGGAAGCAATGTCACCCGAGCTGCTCGGATTCGCCCACGTGAAGTCGTCGCGCAGGAACTGGGTACCGGTCGGAGCTCCGGTGACGCCAAGCCGGCCGGACGTGATCGCACCAGAGGAGACGTGGAACTGACCGATCTGCCCGCTCGCGACGTCCCCGGACAAGATCCAGAACGTTCCCGGTGGAGACTGGACCGTGTCCTTCGTGAATGGATCGACGCTGATCCGGAATGTTCCCGAGTTGACGACGACGCCGATCCGCTGCGGTATGTCGCCGGATAGGAAGCCGCCGGAGAGGAACCCACCGGAGAGCGGACCGATCTGCCCGGATTGCGCGACGTAGACCGGTTGGCCGATGAAACCGGAGAAGTCGACCATCCCTGATGACGCCTGGAAGAAACCGTCTGTCCAGAACGAGCAAGCCTGGCCCGAGAGAACACCTGAGATCGCGATGCCCACCGCGGGCATGCGCCCCGAGACCGCCGGCATCGCGATTTGCAGGTTGCCACTCTGCGTGATCGCGACCGCCACGACCCCGGAGATGATCTCCTCCGTGACGAGCGGCGAGCCAGCTGCGGAGAAGTCGTCGATGATCTGTCGAGCGGCCGTGATGATCGCGCCAGACGCGAGGTGATTCGTGCCGACCTGACCCGAGGCGATCGCGCCGGAAAGAACGGATCCGCTGCCGAGGTCGTTCGGTCCGATCGTGCCGGAGGCGATCGTGAAGGCACCGCCACCTAGTGAGCCAAGCACGGCGCCACTCGCAACGTGGCCGCTGTTGACCGCGCCGGACCCGAGATGGAATTGACCAAGCTGACCCGACGCAACTGCACCGCTCGTGACCGCGCCTGATCCGAGGTGGTTGGGGCCGATCTGGCCACTCGCGATGTTGCCGCTGACGACCGCGCCGCTACCGACGGTGCCAGCGACGACTGCTCCCGAGCCGAAGTCGAATACGCCGACCGTGCCGCTGGCGATGTTCCGCGTCGAGCCAAAAAATCCCTGGACCGCACCGGATGCAATGTCGCCCGAGGCGACCTGACCCGATCCAACGTCCGTCCACGTGAAGTCGTCGCGCAGGAACTTGGTGCCGTCGGGGACGCCCGTGACGCCGAGGCGCCCAGATGTGATCGCACCCGACGAGACGTGAAACTGTCCGACCTGACCCGAGGCGATCGCACCGCTTGTGACGGCACCCGAGGCAATGTGAAACTGGCCGATCTGGCCGCTCGCGATGTCGCCGGACTGGATCCAGAACGTGCCCGGCGGGGATTGAACGGCATCCTTCGTGAACGGGTCCAGACGGATTCGGAACGTGCCCGAGTTGACGACGTTGCCGATCCGTTGCGGCATGTCGCCTGAGAGAAAACCACCCGACAGGAACCCGCCGGAGAGCGGACCGATCTGGCCCGATCGCGCGATGTAGACCGGTTGGCCGATGAAGCCGGAAAAGTCGACCATTCCCGACGTCGCCTGGAAGAAGCCGTCCGTCCAGAACGAGCAGGCCTGGCCAGAGAGCACGCCGGAGATCGCAATGCCCACCGCGGGCATGCGCCCCGAGACCGCCGGCATCGCGATTTGCAGGTTGCCGCTCTGCGTGATCGCGACGGCTCGCACGCCGGAAATCGTTTCCTCCGTGACGAGGGGTGAACCAGCGGCCGAGAAGTCGTCGATGATCTGGCGCGCGGCGGTGATGACCGCGCCAGACGCGAGGTGGTTCGTGTCGACTTGGCCAGAAGCGATCGCGCCGCTCGTGACCGCGCCCGAAGCCAGATGGAACTGACCGATCTGTCCCGACGCGATCGCACCCGATAGCACCGCGCCCGAGCCGAGATCGTTCGGACCGATCGTGCCCGATGCGATCGTGAGCGCTCCGCCGCCGAGCGAGCCAAGCACTGCGCCGCTCGAGACGTGCCCGCTGTTGACGGCTCCCGAGGCGAGGTGGAATTGGCCCACCTGCCCTGATGCGATCGCTCCGCTCGTGACCGCGCCGGACGCGATGTGGTTCTGGCCGACCTGACCACTCGCGATCGCTCCGCTGGTGACCGCGCCGGACGCGATGTGGTTCTGACCGATTTGTCCCGACGCGATGTTGCCGCTGACGACCGCTCCGCTGCCGACGGTGCCGGCCACGACCGCACCGGAGCCGAAGTCGAATACACCGACGGTGCCGCTCGCAATATTTCGCGTCGATCCGAAGAAGCCTTGGACTGCTCCCGAAGCGATCGCGCCCGAGCCGATGGAACCTGAGCCGATGACGACTGTTGGGCCGGTCGGTCCTGTCGGCCCTGTTTCACCGATCGGTCCTGTCGAGCCCGTGGGACCAGTGACAACAGAATCGGCGCCTGTCGCGCCGGTAGGTCCCGTGGGCCCCGTCGGCCCAGTGACCGTGGAATCCGCACCGGTCGCTCCCGTCGGGCCGGTTGGCCCCGTCGGTCCGGTGACTGTCGACGCGGCTCCCGTTGCGCCGGTCGCGCCCGTTGGACCCGTCGGCCCCGTTGGACCGGTGACGGTGGAGTCCGCACCGGTCGCGCCCGTTGGACCCGTCGGCCCGATGTTCCCCGTCGGTCCGGTGGGCCCGGTGACCGTCGACGCGGCTCCGGTTGCGCCGGTTGGCCCTGTCGGTCCGGTGATCGTCGAGTCCGCTCCGGTTGCTCCGGTGGGTCCCGTTGGTCCGGTGACCGTCGACGCGGCTCCGGTTGCGCCGGTTGGCCCTGTCGGTCCGGTGATCGTCGAGTCCGCGCCGGTTGCTCCGGTGGGTCCCGTTGGTCCGGTGATCGCGCTTGCTGCTC
>Ga0334722_10000843_pt1 | contig 42311 bp, 51 predicted proteins | sample C3_bottom_MG_FD_207210 | JGI IMG/M metagenome (GOLD analysis project Ga0334722, IMG submission 207210) | Sediment microbial communities from Yellowstone Lake, YNP, Wyoming, USA - C3_bottom | ecosystem: Environmental > Aquatic > Freshwater > Lake > Sediment | place: USA: Wyoming | collected...
GTACAAGAACCAATGTAAGCTTTGTCTAATTCGATTGAAGAGGTTTCCCTCACAACTGAAGTGTTTTGGGGCGAGAATGGTTTTGCAACAGTTGGTTCCATTTCTGATGCTTCATACTCGAATATTTTTGCAAACTGGGCATTAGAATCTCCTTTTAATACAGTGTAGTTTGTTGCTCCCCGCTCTGCAAGGTGATCAGTAATTTTCTGGTCTGGCTCAATAATTCCATTTTTAGCTCCGGCTTCTGTCGTCATATTTGTTAGGGTAAGTCGTTCATCTACAGACATTTCATAAACTCCAGTTCCTCCAAATTGCATTGCCTTGTATGCAGCACCATCAGTTCCGATATCACCAATTATCCTTAAAATGAAATCTTTTGCCATAACGTGATCGGGGAGTTTTCCATTTAGCTTAAAATACAAAGTCTCAGGAACTTTTAACCAAATTTTTCCATTTAGCAAGACATATGCCATATCAGTATGTCCAAGACCACAAGCAAAGGCACCAAGAGCACCAGTAGTATTAGTATGTGAATCACCAGCCACGTATACTTCTCCAGGAAGCACCAATGCCTCTTCGTGGGACAAGGTGTGGCAAATACCATATTGACCCATACCATACTTGAAATGTTTTTCAATTCCATAATTTTTTGTAAAGTTTGATAGTTTTACAATGTTTTCAGCAGAAACCTTTTCTGCGGAAGGAACAAAATGGTCTTCTGCCACCCAGACCTTTGAAGGATCCCATAACTTATCAACACTAATTCCTTGTTTTTGTAATTTTTCAAATACAGTAATGACACCAGGTCCTGAGACATCATGCAGCATGGCTTTATCCACATTTACAAAAACAACTTCATCAGGCTCTACACTTTCGTTTTTGGAAGCACGTGCAAGGATCTTTTCGGTAATATTCATAATCGAAAAGGCTTTTTCTTGAGATTAAAAGCTTTTCAGAAGGATAAAAAGAAAGGAATCTGAAAGATTGGTATGTCATTGACAGTTTCGCCAATTATAGTAGAGAGAAAAGAAAATGAATTTGACCTTTTTGATACTATTACAAAATCAATAGAGAAGAAAGAATATTCAATTAAGGAGGGAGATGTCATTGTTATTTCTAGCAAATTCGTTTCAAATGCTCAAGGGAGATTATTAGAATTAGATTCTGTTAGAACTTCAAATCAAAGTAATGTACTTTCTAAAAAATTTCGAATCAAACCACAATTTGCCGAAGTTATTATCCGTGAATCTGATAAAATTTTTGGTGGGATTTCTGGATTTGTTATGTCTTCATCAGATAATATTTTAGCTCCTAATGCTGGAATTGATAAATCAAATGCAAAGAAAGGAAAAGTTATTCTTTATCCATTTGATCCTTATTTGGTAGCTGAACAACTACGACGAAAATTTTTCTTGAAATATTTGATTCATGTTGGTATTATCATAGTGGATAGTAGATTAATGCCATCCAGAGTAGGAACTACTGGTGTTGCAATTGCTTGTTCTGGAATTGAACCAGTACTAGACATGAGATCACAAAAAGATTTAGAAGGAAATCCTCTTAAGGTGACCTTCCAGGCTGTTGTTGATAATTTAGCATCGATTGCAAATCACAAAATGGGAGAAGGTTCAGAATCACAACCTATAGCAATAGTAAGGGATTCTGGTGCAAAGTTAACTGATAGAAAAATTAAACCAAATGAGGTAGCAGTATCTTACGAGCAATGTGTTTATGTTCGCGGTTTGAAAAATGCTTGAATTAAAATAAATAACTTTTAAAAAATAGTTAATACAGATTTGTTAAATTTTAATCAGCGGTGATTTAAATAGAGGGTATTTTGGGCATAGATTATGGAGTATTTGACGACATATCCTAAGACAATATCTTTCTTTGATGGAATAAGGGGAAGGATAAAGGTAGATGGTACATCTGGAGTAGAGCAACTCACAGTAGTTGTAAAGAAAAATGTCGATGAACTTCTAAAAATCTTTTCTAAAGAAGGATTTACTGGAGTAAAATTTGAACACAAACAACCATTTCAGATTGGACACGGTATCTCTTTGAAGCTCAAAAAACCATGGGAGATGCATGTAAGATTAGTTGAAATGAAAAAAGGATTAATAGCAATACATGCAGAAGTTGAAGTTTCAAGAGATTACCTGCAACATCTATTTTGCCAAAGAACTCCCGTCATTTATGAAATAGAATCACTTATGAAAAAATACCAAATTGACTATAAAATTTGGAATAACAGAATACGAAAATACGTTCAAACTATATTTGATAATTATAAAATAAAGCTAAATACTCCAAATATTCCAGTATTAGCATGGAAACCATTAGTATTTGTGATAGCAACTGTTAGCTTATTTTATCTATGGAAATATATCCAAACAATTTAGAATTTTCATTTAGTAAAATTATTTTTAATTAAAATTTGAAGCGTATAGGGTTTTTGCTATTTAATTGTCCCTCGAAAATTATGGTTTGAATCCTAGGCTTCCCAATTAATAAAGTTCTTTTTTTTTGACTTGTGTTCTAATTGGAAACCTTTTCTTCCAAATATGCTGTTACTCGTTTTTGGATTTGTTCTTTATTACGAGTAATTTCTTGATGTATTCTATAAAGTAATTCCATACCCAATCTTTTATTATGTTTATGAAAGTATGATGTTGAATATTCTTGTTCCTTACTTCCAAGTAACCAACCAATAATAAAATCAGATTCGCTTTGTGGGTTCCATGAAGATCTTAACATTGGATAGTAAACTTCAAGGAATCCATTCAAGTCACTTTCAATACCTTTAAGATCATGTTTAACAAATTCGAAAAATTCTTCATCATTCATAATTTGATGCTATAATTGATCCCTCATAAAGTATTACTGAATTAAAGGAGAATGAAATTTTTTAGTATGTAATATCACATTACTTCTTATTGGGTAAAATAGAGGTCAATTATGTCAGAAGAACGAGCAATGTACCCATGTACATGTGCTGATTGTGGCAAAGACTCACAAGTACCTTTTCAACCAAAAGAAGGTAGACCAGTGTATTGCCAAGAATGTTTACCAAAACATCGTAGTAAAAGATTTTGAGCTAATTCTATTTAAAATAATTTAAATCAAATTATCTTATAACAATTTTTTGCACATCTTTTTTCTTCTTTAATCCAGAAAATTACCTTAGCTTATATAGCTACGATTGTATTAGATTGTATGCCGCAATTACATGTCACTAATGACACAATGACTAGAATGAAAGCTATCACAGGAATTAACCATGCACGAGATGGAGACTATATGGTTAATGAAATGATTGACATTTTAGAAAAGAAATTAAGAGATCAAAGATAGATTATTTTCTGTTATCTTCCATTCTTATTATCCTCTAAAATATATCATATACGTTCACCCTTTCCCCTACAAGTCATCATTTCATCAATCGGGGTTTGGCTTGGACGTACATAACCAATATCTTGTAATGTTGATTATTTCTAAAAGTTATCAATAACTTGGGTATTTATCCAGCTCATCAGTAAAGATGCGACTCATGGTTACATGTGATAAATGTTATAATGAACATCATGATCAATGCATGGGAAAAGCTGACATGTTTGATTGTGATTGTAAGTGTTTCAACCAAAACAAGGTAGAAAATCTACATGGAAATTCTTGAAGAAAAAGTTCTTCTATGGCTTGAAAGTGCAAGATTTGTTAAATCCAAACCTGGAGTGTATGTTCTTTATGATAAAAAGCTAAATGCATTATACATTGGAGAAAGTGAAAATCTTCAGAATGAATTTTCCAAGTATGTTGATACAAACTTTGAGAATAATACATGTAAACAAAAAACCCATACTTATCAAAGAACGTTTATTGAACATCCAAAAGAACGAAAAAGACAGCTCTTAGAAGATTATAAGAAAAACCATGGAGAGTTTCCATGTTGTAATGTGGATATGGATTGAAAATCAATTCAGATCTCTTCTTTGAATAACTCCAGTTACTTTATTTAGAAACTTTTTTGTCAATTATGAACCTTTAATTATAATTTTAAAAATCTTCTAAGTAGAGTTTGGATTCGTTAACAACTCATCTCAAATATTATGGCATTTCGCCTTGGGAGATTGAAGTAATCTATGGTTTATTCAAAGATAGATTCCAAGTAGAACAAGAAGAATTAGAACAAGTAGAACCTGAATTTGTAAGTATGTTAAACGTACCAATTCCACTTGCGTTTAATGAAGAATTTTTTAAATGGTTTGACTATAGAAGATGGGAAAAAGTAAAAGCAATTTTCAAAGAGATGAAAAGGCGGCGCGGTAGCGGAAATGCTCTAAAAATTGATGTTAGCTTTAGTGGAAATCCAAAAATAAGATTCATAATAGATTCAGAAGATAATCAGTGGTTCAATAATGCAGTAGAAAAAATTGATTTTGTACTAGAATTGCTTCCATATCATCTTGATCCTGAAAAATTACCAAATGACGTTACAGAAATTATTTATCAATATGATCCAGAAGCAGCTAGATGGAGACTAAATATAGCATTTGTTAAGGAAAAGAAATTTATTTTTGCTGGAAATGGTTGGAAAATAGTTACTTGAGATCTTTTTCCAAGGGTTCAAGTAATGCGTGAAATTCTTTGTATTTACTTTCTAAGAATTTCAGTGATTCAAGAAGTTTTTTTGATTTCCCATATTTATAACGAATCATTTCACGGTGATGCCAAAAGTTTTTGTCACCTTCGATTGCAATAGTGGTAAAATAATCAGGCCCTTTGATGCTATCGGGTACTTTTATGCTATATGGGAAAAGAAGATCGACTATAAACCATTCATCACCATCAGGATAATCACAGCCGGTCTCTACATCAAAAAAAACATGTAATAGATTTGATTGCATAAGACCATCATCAGTTATTGTGGGATGCTTTACATTAGATTTTTTAAAATCAAGGTTTAGAAGTTCTGGTTCAAAGTATCCCTTAATAATTGATTTCCTAAATATTTTATTTACATCTGTAATATTCAATGATAACGTAAACTCTCCCTAAACTTGCTAATAATTCATTAGGTATTAGTTTTGAGGGTTTTTTTATACCTGTAATGAATCTAAAATTTTAGAAACGTCAGTTATAGGTTTACCATTAGAGGAAATTCTTTGTTTAGCAGGGGGATTTTCGAGATAATTAGGAATTTTATCCATCAGTCTTTCAGCATATGGAGTTATAATCTCATTTTTATAAAATATCCCAGTAGGAATTTTTGTGCCCCATTCAAGGGATTTTATTAATGCCTGGGATAGTTTTTGATTTATTTCTGCTTCTTCTTCATAATGCACTACTGGATCATACCCTGTATCTTCTAATTTGTAAATCCTAGAATGTGTTTCTTTTGCAGATTCATCTGTAATGTCGGTGCCAGCATACCAATCTCTAGTATTAATGTCGTTATAGGTAGGACAAGGTTGTAAAACATCTAAAAATGAAAGTCCTTTATGTTTTATGGCAGCTATTATGAGATCTTTTAGGTGTCTAACATCATATGAATAACCACGTGCTACAAATGTATATCCGCTTGCTACTGCCAATCCAATTGGATTTACATTGTAATTTGTGTTAGGTGATGGTAACGACTTGGTTTTCTCTCCTAATCTAAGAGTTGGAGAAGCTTGTCCTTTAGTTAGACCGTATACACCGTTATTAAAAATAATGTATGTCATATTGATGTTTCTACGTCCAGCAGCTACAAAATGACCTACTCCAATTCCCAAACCATCTCCATCTCCTCCGGCAGCTACAATAGTCATTTCAGGATTAGCTATTGCAGCACCTTGTGCAAAAGTCATAACTCGTCCATGTAATGTATGTATTCCAAATGTGTTGATGAAATGCGAAGTTTTGCCAGAGCATCCAATCCCAGAAAAAATTGCGGCTTTATGTCTAGGGATGTTCAGTTCGGCTAATGCCATCTGGATAGCATTTACAATTCCAAAATCACCACAACCTGGACACCAGTCGTTGTGAACTTCTGTTTTAAAGTCAGAAAGTTTAAGCGCCATGTGTCAAAATCTCCCTTTTCTTTGCCTTGTTCCCTAAAATCTTTTTTAAAGAATCATAAATTTCGGTACTAGTCATAGATCTACCAGTATATTTTAAGATAAAATAATCAACGTCTTTTCCTAGATTTTGTTTAAATAAGGTTCCAAGCTGACCACTATGATTTGCCTCTACATCGATGATTGTTTTTACATCTTTTAGAAGAGATTTAACATATTCAGTTGGGAATGGATGTAATAGTTTTATTTGGATGAAACCGACGTTAATGTTTTCCTTTTTTAGCTTATCTATTGCATCAATAATTGGTCCTTTTGCAGAACCCCAACTAATTATACAATGATCAGCAATTCCAAATGATACAACCTGATCCTCCTTAGGAATTTGATTGAGAATTAACTCAAATCTTGAGAGTCGTTTATCCATCATCTGAATTCTCAAATAAGGATCTTCGGAGATGTGTCCATATTCATCACTTTCATCACCAGTATTCCAGAATATCCCATCTTCTAGACCAAGTTTAGATCTTGGAGATATTCCATCTGATGTTTGTTCAAATCTCTTGTAGGGTTTTGTTTCTATCTTTTCAAGTAACTTTCCTCTATCTATAGTGACTTTCTCAGGATCAAATCTTTTACAAGTTATAACAGAGCTTGCAATGAATTTGTCTAACAGATGAATTACTGGAACTTGAAAAATGTCTGCAAAATTGAAGCATTTTCCAGTATCATAAAAACTCTCTTCTATAGCGCCAGAAGCATAAACGATGCGTGGAAATTCACCATGCCCAGCATGAATTGTAAATAATAAATCATCTTGACCATGTCTTGTTGGAAGACCAGTTGACGGTCCGCTTCTTTGATAGTTAGTAATAACTACAGGAACTTCGTTTATTCCTGCCCACCCTAATGATTCAGCCATAAGTGAAAAACCTGGGCCTGATGTACAAGTTGAAGAACGTGTACCAGTAAGTGCACCTCCAATCATCATACCTATTGCTGAGATCTCATCTTCAGTTTGTACGACTACAGTAGAACCTGGCCTATCTTCATTTACATTTAGAATTTCATTTGATTCCAAGTAGACACTTTCGTCTGATGCAGGAGTAATTGGATAATATGGTTGAAACCGACAACCACATACCATTTTTCCTATTGCTGTTCCCTGGTGTCCTTGTACTAACATTGTGTTTGATTCTTTTTTAACAGGGTTTGGCGAAAAAATTATTTTATCAAATTTAGCAGCTGCATAATTGTATGCATAATTTGCTACTTGTTTATTTATTTCAGCAACCTGTGGTTTTTTTGAAAATATAGAATCAATAGAATCTAAAAGTGGTTTAGAATCTAGGCCTAGAATTCCTAGGGATAGGGAAACCCCTATCACATTGAACATCCTTATCATTCCTTTTAGTTTTGGATTATTGGCATCCTCTGCTAGTTTGGATAATATCTCTCTAAAGGATACAGAGAGAAGAGTCACACCTCGTTCTTTTGCAGTTTCTAAAATTCCCTTTATAGAAAATTCCTTGTTTTTTGATTCTAGGTATTTTTCCAATCGTGATTTGAAATAAATATCCAGAGTATGTACTTCGTCAATTTTAGTCACCTCCAAATCAGAATCATAAATTATTGCTCCTCCTTTAACTACCTCATCTGCATGACGAAAAATTGTCTCTCCATCAAATGCAACCATTAGATGTACGTCATTTACATTAGAATGAATTTTTTTGTCAGAAATTCTTACTGCAAAATAACTATGTTCACCTTTGATATTAGAATAAAATTCTCTTTTACCAAAAACTTGATAGCCAATTCCTGCGCATACTTTTGAGAAAATATTGGCTCCTGATTCAACACCACTACCTTGGGGCCCACCAATTAACCAGGTAAGATCGGTATTCATGTTTACTAGGAACTATCAGTGGTTATTAATAACGTGATTACCAAATTAAGCTAACCACCAGTTGCAGCATCAAATAAGGCGCACTCACATTTATCACGCTCTCCACAATATGGGCACACACAAACGCATTTCTCTATAGAGTTACCACATTCAATACATATAGCAAATTCTTCATTATTTTTAGTATCTGAACCCATAACTTTCCTAAAACAAGATCTTATAAATGGTTTAAGGTATTTTGTTTACTTTGTTGAGAAGAGATAGATCTAAAAAATTGCGAGTTTTGCTAACCCGTACTCTACAAGATTTTGCCATTAAGGAATTACAGAAACATTACAAAATTGAGATTCATTCTGGCCCTTTTCCTATGCCCAAGAGAAAATTACTATTAAAAATTAAAGAACAAGATGGATTGATTTGTTTTCCTTATGACAACATCGATAAGGAGGTAATTCAGGCTGGAACTAAACTAAAAACAATTAGTGCATTTAGTGTTGGATACGACCAAATTGATTCAAAATATGCAAAAAAAAGAAAAATCAAAATTGGTTATACTCCAAATGTTCTTACAGTTGCAACTGCAGATCTTACCATTACATTGATTCTTGATTTACTTCGCAGGGTAACTGAGGGAGATCGATTTATCCGTGAAGGAAAATGGAAAGAGGTCTTTGGTGCTGATACCTATGTAGGTGAAGAGATAGATGGAAAAATATTGGGGATTCTAGGATTTGGTAGAATAGGAAAGGCTGTAGCAAAGAAAGCTCAAACCTTTGGAATTAAGGTGTTCTATCATAACCGAAATCGTCTTCCTTCAAGGCAAGAAAAGGCTCTTAGGGTAAGATTTGTAACTCTAAATGAATTATTTTCAAAAAGCGATATTGTTTCTATTCATGTTCCTTATTCTGTTGAAACTCACGAACTAGTCAACAAGTCTTTGATAAAGAGAATGAAGAAAAGGTCATACCTTGTCAATACGGCAAGAGGCAAGATAATAAATGAACGCGATTTAATATTTGCACTAAAAAGAAAAACCATTGCTGGAGCGGCACTAGATGTATTTTATCATGAACCTATTGGGAAAAATCATCAATTGGCAAAAATGCAAAATGTTGTTTTATCGCCACACCTTGGAAGCTCCTCAATTGTAACAAGAGCAAAGATGGCAAAGATCACAGTTGAAAACTTAAAGCTTGGACTAGCAGGAAAAAAACCGATTTATTCAGTTTGATAATTCATGAACAAATTTTATAGTTTGTTGAGAACCATATTTTTGAAATAAGTCATCGTAAAGTTTTTTTCTTGTTGAATTAAGATTCATTTCTTTGTCATACATTTTTGCAAATACAGTAGAAAATTGTTTTTCTCCGTTTTTATCAAAGAACCTTATACTATAGCTCATTCTGTCTGTTTTTTGTTCTTTGATAAATCTAGCTTCAGAAATAGTGCTTGAATCAATATGCGTATGGCATGGATCATCGTTATCACCAATAGTTATCCATTTATCTTTCTGACGAATATTAAGTGAATTACTTTTCATTTCAATTATTGCTCCTTCAGATCTTACAATTATCAGAATATCATCAATCTTGATTATGTCTGAAAGAAGTTCTTTGAGCATAGGATAACATTCTAAACTTATGTAAATAAACTCATGTTGGTTTTTTCTTCGTTGTTTTTATCGTTTTTTTAATTTGTTCTTTATGGTTTTTGGTTTTAAACTTTTTAGTTCTTTTTCTAATCTTCTTACATATAGTTCCAAGGATGCCCCCCAAAGCAAAACTGTACTAAATGCATTACGACTTGCAACCAAATTATATGCAATTTTGTTAGCACCTAGAGGAATATCTTTTCCTAAAAGCTCAGTAGATTCTTCAGTTGCTTTTCTAAATGCTTTAATTGCTTCTTTAAATTCATCTAATGAAATTTTTTCAGATGTTTTTTTCCATCTTTCAAACATTTCAGAATTCTCATCAATTCTTTTTGCTAGCTCCTCCTCTGGTCTCATGCCCAAAAATCATAGATTAATTAGATATTTACAAGTTTCTTGCAAAACCTAATTTAAGGCAAATTAGCCTCAGATGTTTTAAATTATAATTGAATTAAATCGTCTGGATCTGAACGTATACAATCTGTACCAACCGCCTTGAGTTCAGAGAATTTTATTTTTCCTTGTGGTATCTTGCCTGCTTGTTGAAGAATTACTAATTTTTCTGATATTCTATTTTTGTGGTTTTTACAAGTTACTCCAACCATATATTCGTCATTTGTTTCAACTACAGATATCACAAACTCTGGGGGGTTTACACAGTCCTTGCCTTTTTCTTTTACAGAACAACGATCTGGAAACATGATTAGGAAATTTGTTTAATTAAGATATTAAGCTTGGTTTAAAACATCATCAAAATTCCAAATGGAATGTTTTACTTTTTTAGTAAAATCTAAAAGACCTTCATCTTGTATTTTTTTTACTACAAATGCAGAATATGCAGGAGCACCAGTGGCTCCAGGAGAATTATAATTAATAATATGAAATGATGATGAATTTGCTATCTCCAGTACATCGGGTAAGAATCTTCCTTCAGGAGTAATAAGAGGTGTCCTTATTCCTGCCGTTCCACGTTTGGAGAAATATTCAGGACGTATTTTTGGAATAAATTTTTGCACTCTACGTATCATTGCTGTTTTTGAAATAGAACTTAACCATTCTTTAGAAAGCAGTGATAAAAATTCAGGGTCAGATAATAATTTTATGGCATTACCAGTTACAATTTCTTTTAGTTTTGATATATATGTAGATAAATCTCCAATGTAACCTGAGTAAGTATCAGGACTAGGAATTGGAACAGCGTTTGGTCCAATTTCACTTGTACCATCGGCTTTCTTTATCCAATGTGGATCCAGGAAGGGATATCCCTTAAACTCTGCTACAGTGTAAATTGTTGTTTTAACTAGGTCGTTGTATTTTGAATCGGCAACCCAATATTCTCCTCTAAAGTGAAGATCAGAATATTGTTTTGCTAAACCAAATTGTTTTGCAATATCAAGTGAATTACCTCCAGCACAATTAATTACTAGTTTAGAAGAAATTTCTGACTTGGTATCAAGAATAATTATAGAATTATCCTTTTTTTCTTCAATAAGATTTGCTTTGTTACCAAATAGAAATTTAGTGCCATTTTTTTCTGATTCGTTTTTTATTTCGCGAGTAAATGCACCAAAGTCAGTTGATACTTCTTTTTTACAATATATTGCAGAATGGCATTTTACATTTCGTTCTTTTTTTGATACCTCGTCATCTGTTAAGAGTTCTAAGTCTTGTTCTGAAAGACCATTTTCAACCCCCCACTTCATGTAATTTTCTAAGCTTTTGTGCTGGTCTTCATCTAGTGCTAATTCCAAAACTCCAGTTTTTTTCCAGGGAATACTTCGTTTCATTGCAAGATTCTCCCACATATCATAGGAAATCAAAGCTGATTTAGCCAAAATTTTCTGTGTAGTAGGATTAAGGTAAAATGGAGAATGAACCACTCCAGTATTTCTACTGCTTGCATGCATAGCTACATCAGATTCTTTTTCGATAACACAGATTTTTAGATCATATAAAGCTGAAATCCAATATGAGATTGAAGTTCCTAATATTCCTCCACCGATAATTGCTACATCAAACTTATTCATGGGTATTGTTCAGATTAATCAAATTAATTGATTTGTAACGAAAATTAATAATATGATATATACTAGAACAAATCAGTCTTTTGTATGGCAAATATGAAATGTGTATCATGTGGAATTGGATTCTTTTCTCCTACTGGTTCTGACAAATGTTCTAGATGCGCAACAAAAGAACCACAATCTGAAGGAAGTCATGATTCCTGTGGTTGTGGACATAGCCACTAATTCTTTTTTTCTTTCACTATATAAAAATCATAATTCAAATTGTGCATATTTAGAAATCCTTTGGAATATGATTATTTTGTTTTAGCCAATCTGCTTGTGGCAAAGTAAATCTCCATAAAATATCTCCTCTTTCAGCTTGTTTGAAATCCCACGGAGCAATTATTACAATATCATTATCACGAATCCAAATTTTACGTTTTAGTTTTCCTCTAATTCTACCTCTTCGAGTAAGGCCATCAGAACATTTTACAATGAGGTTTTCACCCCCAAGCATTTTTAGTACTCTGCCAAAAAGTTCACCTTGTTCAGGTAAACGAATTGTTTTTAATTCGCTTTCACTTTTGACTTGACGTTTTCCCACTCATCTGCATTGTGCAGTGTGTATATAATTGTGGAGTAAAAATTGAGACTACAACAGATATAATTAAAAAAATAAACAGATTCGAATGATTACTGAACAGTATGTACTATTTTGGGTGTCCTCTCATATAGTAATCATCAACACATTCTTTACAACAAAATTCACTGCAAAATAATTCAAATTCCTTCCCACAGTTTTTACATTTTAAATTCATGGTTACTAATCTTAAAAAAAAGAATTGATTCTAACGTTTTCTACTTTTAGAACCTTTCTTTGCTGATGCGTTTCGTTTTCTAGTACGAGCAGCTTTTTTTGCTGAAGCACTACGTTGAGCTTTTGTCTGTGCCATATTACAATATAGAACTTATCCCTAGTCTTATAGACTAGAAGTCTACATTTTTTACGTCAATATACCATTTACAGAAGTTTTAACTTGTACTATAAAGGAAAAATTAGAAATAAAATCAGAAAAAATATTTTATGGCAGATACGTTAGAAAAGTGATGGATTTACTCATCCATCAATTAGAGCCTGACAAGCAGTTTCATTTTGTCTATAGTATCTGTAAAATTATTCATTGGAACTATCTTTATTGTATCAACAGATGAAATTTCATAATTTCACTAGATTCTTTTCCAGAAATAATTACTAGTTAAGGCTCTTAACTGTAGAGTAAGGCGCCGGGAGAGAGATTTGAACTCTCGAACCCTTGCGAGTACGCGCTCTATGGTATAGTTATTTCCAGGCGCGCGCCCTACCAGGCTAGGCGACCCCGGCATTTTATTCGCCAGAATAACTGCTACAAGGCTGATTATATAATAGGTTATACTAGTGAAAAATTTTACGGACTATTTGTGGATGTTTATTGTAATTGATTTTTTGACAGCTAGTGCTTCATCAGTTCCACTTGAAGTAATCTTGTATGTTCCTGCTGATGCTGGATCGCCATCAGTTTTGATCTGGTTCCATACGAAAATTATTTCTTGTTTTGGTTCAAGAGTGGATATAACCTGTGCAGCAATTGGAGTATAGAGTATTCTTCCATCCAATCCAGTTATCTGTAGGCCATAGGATGCATCAGAGAAGGTCAAGGATCTAGTTCCCGAATTGATTATTTTTATTTTAATTTCTTCGGCTTGATCAAAATCTGTTTTATCAGTTACAATAGAAAGAGAGTGGCCTTCTACAAATTCTAATTGTTCTCCATTTTTTTGAGTTACTAAAAACAAACCAAGTAAAGCTCCTGCTGTAATGCCAATAACTACTGCCAAAATCAGACCTCGTGGAAACATCTTCAGAATCCTTTCGTAAATGACTGTTATTTGTTAGTAGATTGTTTTGAGTGCCACCTTTTAGGATAGGTGCTAGGAGCCATTATGATTCGTTTTGTCTCAAATGCGTATCCCTTTGTATTTTCCTTAATATCATCTTCAGATAACAGTGCTTTTGCAAGAGCCACAACTTCTCCTTTTTGGGTATAGATAGCCACAAGATCATCTTTTTTGAGATTAGGTGAGATTTGTAAAACTCCAGGAATTGCTAGTTGAGCCCCGTGACATAATGCATCTACTGCAGAATCACGGATTACAACTGATTTTAATTCACTTAATACATGTTCAATAGGTCTAATTAATTCCAAAAGTTTAGAATCATCTTTTTTTTCAGTCCATAAAGAATATGCATTTGCAATCTCATGAAGAGTTACAAGATGTGAATTTTCTGTAAATTGGTGAACTCTTGTGCGACGTAGCTCAATCATAGTAGCACCTGGACCTAATATTTCGCCAATATCATAGATTAGCTTTCGAATATATGTACCAGCTTCACATAAAATTCGTAAGAGTAATAGACGTTCTTTTTGTTCTAACAATTCAAGCTCGTAAATGGTTCGTGTTCTTGTTTGTCTAAGAACTGCAGAACGCTGTGGAGGTTTTTGATAAATTTCTCCTTTAAATTCTTCTAAAACTTTTTTTAGTTTTTCTTTAGAAGGCAACGAATGTAATCTGCCTAATGCATGATACTCCTTTGGTCCATAAAGCAAGACCTCTAATGTCTTGGTACCGTCTCCTAAGCCCATCGGTAAAACTCCAGATACTTGAGGATCCAAAGTCCCACTATGGCCTGCTTTAGGAATTTTTAAAATTCTTTTCAACCATGCTACAGTCTCATGACTCGTTGGTCCTGGAGGTTTGTCTAGTAAAATAAATCCATACTGTAGTAGCTGATCTAAACTTCGTTTATCATAATATGTACCATAATTGTCGTCAGTAATATCCTGATCAATTTCTGTAAGATTTTGCAATTGTTTTAGAGTCAAAGCATCTCTTTCACAGTGGATTTTGCAATTTCAAGGACCTTTGTGGCATCAAGTTCATCAGTATCGATAATTTTATCAAATATACTCAAGTTCTCACCAAAATCAAAGTTGTATAATTTCTTGTATAGTTTTTTGTTCTCTTCATATCTCTTTTTTACAATTGCAAAGGCCTCTTTTTCATCCATATTATCTCTAGTTTTCATTCTTCTTGCACTGTTTTCTAGCGTTCCAGCAAGCCAAATTTTGATACCATCGTCTACAAGCCAAGGTAGAGTATAGCTGGTTATCACTATATTTCCTTTCAAAAAAAGTTCTCTTAGTTTGTTATCCACTTTTTTATCAAATTCTGGATTTTCACTTCGTTGACTCAAAAATTTCATCCCTTCTGATGTGTCCCACCAATCATCTCCGCCGGTTTGGAAACCTTGTTCCTTTGCAAGATCCTTTAGAATATCACCACCACCAAGGTAAGTTAAATCAAATTCCTTTGCTAGTCCTTTTGCAACGGTAGTTTTTCCAATCGCAGGAGGGCCGGAAATAATTACTGATTTCTTCAACCGATATCCATTGAGGTTTTGGTAAGCTTCATTATAATGCCACTAAATGAAATTGATGTCAAAAAATACCAAGCCCAAAAATAAAGTTCGTTTACATGTTTACATATTACACCGTCAACTTTTTCAGCCGTGCAAGTAAGTTGGAAAAAGTTTCCAGGTATTACGTCTAAAGGAATGGGAGAAATAGCTACAGTATAGGCAAACATCTGTGGTAAGACGAAATAAAATATCAATAAGAGGGGAATAATTGTAATCATCATAGGTCTCATATTCATTTGCATCATTTCCATGCTCAGCTTATTCATGTATGAAGATTTTTTGTTCACGTCTGCAATTTTTTCTTTATCCTTAGAACGAAATGCGGCCATACGTTCCTTCTGCCAAGCCCTTGTTTCTTTCGTGATTCTTTTTAGCTTATCTCGATCAACTAATTTTCTCCTTACTGCTGCATTGAAAAGATTAAGCATTATGGAAATTCCTAGAATTCCTAAGGCAGATGGAAGCATTCCTTTGATAATTGGATCTGCGCTTCCAAGTGGACCTTTACGTATACCAAATAAATCATTTTGCAGGAAAATTGAATCTAAAAATTGCAATACAAAACTAAATTCTGAAGTCATATCTCTATTGCAGATATCACAGTATTGGCTGCTTCTTCAACCTTTCCTTCAGTATTGAAGACTGGTTTCATAGGAGAACCTGAAAATACAGAACAGCTTGAGAGCATTGCATCATGTATTGCCATCTCTTTTTTGATACTGTCAATTGATACAATATCACGATTGCGAGTTGAATCCTTCATTCTACGATTATAGATTTCTTCAGGCCTAGCATAAACTGAAATAAAATTAGATGGTTTTATTATTTGTAAAACGTGATAGGGCAATCCTGGGTAAAATCCTGCGTTAGTTGCAATGAACGCATGAGTATCAATGATTACTAGATCATCTTTTAATTTTGCAATTTTTTCAGCTGCTAATCTTTGAAGATTTTTTTGTTCATCCATTGAAAGTTTTCTCAACTCATCTCTATTTTTAATGCCAATTTTTTTGGCTTCTTCAAACATTACTGTTCCAAAACTTTGTACACTAACACTTTTTTTTCTATTATTTAGAATTTCCACAATTTTAGAAACAAGTGTAGATTTCCCAACACCAGGAATTCCAACCATTACTACTTTCTTACTTTCTGCCAAGTAATGCACCAAGCCGTGGCATAACCACTTCTACTTGTTCCTTGATTAGTTGGTTGTAATAATTAATCAAAATATCTACCATTAACAGTATTCCGATTCCAGATCCAAATACTCCCAACACATCAGAAACACCTGCTAACAATCCAAGTATAGCAGAACCCAGTATTGTAACTGATGGAATGTACTTTTCAAGTAATGCCTCAATTGGTTCATTTGATCGTCTAAAGCCTGGCACTTGTACATCTGCATCAAGAAGATTCTTTGCAGCACTTTTCGGAGAAAGTCCGCCAAGTTCTACCCATAGTTTTCCAAAAATAACGACTATGGTTATTAGAAAAAGTACGTAACCAACTGCTCTGAATGGATCTAATGCAACTATAGCCAGTCCTCTTGGCGGCGTAATATAGTAAACCAATCCTCCAATCGGCGAGGATGGACTGGTAGGATCAAACTGAACTAAAAGATTCATAAATGCATTATTGTTTTGGGGATTAAGATTTGCCCAAAGCATTTGTCCAATAAATACAGCATTTGCAGTAAGTGCAGATGATAAAATTACAGGAATGTTTGATGTGTACATTAATTTAATTGGATACACTGCAGAAAATCCTCTGTATCTAGTTGAGACGATTGGAATTTCTATCTTCATTCCTTGTGTATATACAAGAATAAGTAAAATCCCTGCAGTAAGACACAGTCCAAATATGCTAGGCAATTGATTGTATCTAAATAATACATTTGTCATATCTCCTGCCATAAATGACTGAATTGTATACGGTACAATCCCAATTGAGAACCCATCACCAGCTGGAAGAGGAGCGAGTAAACTCCAAAGAAGTTGTTGAGCAACTCCTGCCATGATGAAAAGGCTTATTCCACTACCTAATCCCCATCCTTTCTGAACAGTTTCATCCAAAAACATGATTATAACCGACGATGCGATCAGCTGCCCGATTAGTATATACAGATATGATGGCTGTGCCATACCTGGACCATATACAGCAATTCCATAAACTGTGGCTTCAGCAATTATGACAATGTAAGTTACAAGCTTTGTAGCTGTTTGAAATACTCCTCGTTCCTCTGGCTTTTTAAAATCAAATTTTAAAATGTCAGAACCTCTCAATAGCTGCATTAACAATCCTGCAGTAACTATTGGTCCAATTCCCAGCTCAACTAGAGTTCCCTGATTGGATGCAAAAATAACTCTTGCAAAAGCAAGAAAGTCAAATTGTGGGGTAGTTGCACCAAAAAGTGGTGTTTCACCCATTAGCATGTAGATGAGTAGTATGCCGCCGCACCACAAAAGCCGTTTTTGCAGTGAAAGTTTCTTTTTTGGTTTTGGAACTTGTGGAAGATAGGGTTCAGCCTTTGTTACTACTTTGTTTATAAAAGCTGTTATTGTGCCTTCAACCATTAGCTGCTAACACCTCGCCCCCTGCTTGCTTTACTTTTTCTTGTGCTGATGCAGTTGATTGATTGATTTTTACTGTATATGCATTTGTTACTTGGCCTCCGCCTAGAAGTTTGTCATATCCCATACTGTTTAGGTCAAGAATATTTTTTTCTCCTTCCTTTGTTCCAGATTTTGCAAACAAGTCATCAAGGTCACGAACACTAGTCCATTTTTTTATGATATTTGGGTGAGGTGGATGAGTAGAATCATGACCAAAATGATCTGGGAATTCCTTTAACATTGTATGAACATGATGTTTCATCAATCCTGATTGACCAAGACCTCCTTTATGGCCACTTGCTCTGTGTTGTCCAACTTGGCCCCAACCATGAGTTCTTGAACCTCTAAGTTTTCGAGTTTTTCGTAATCTTGTAGGCAAGTTACATCATTCTCCTGATTAGTGTGTTTAATTCTTTATTGTGGCCAAGAACACCTTTTTGGCCATACAATTTTTTGGTACTTCTTTTAAATCCCTTTTTAGGAGGTGCCAAGGCAAACCAGGGTTTTAGTGGACTAAGTTTTGATAATGAGGATTTTCCTTCAGTAAGCGAAGATGCAAGTTCATCTATAGTCTTAAAGCCAATCTCTGTAAGGTCATCAGGAGTAATTTTTTTGTATCCTGCTTTTCTTCCTTTCTTGTCTAACAATTCCTTTGTTGTTGAGATATCGATTTCTTGCCAAGAAATATAATGCTGAATTTTTCTTAACATTCCCAATGTGTTGTCTTTAGCTGGAATAATGGTGGCTCTGAATTTCTTATCCAAGTTTAAGAGTTTTAATGTAGTCACAGCCCAGTGTGGTACGTCTGCTTGTCCTGTAATTCTTAAAACCAAAAAAGCCTGTGCCATGCTATTTATCCTTGACTAAATGTTTGACTAAGACATTGTAGTATAGCCTTTGATGTTGAATTCATAGTAGCAGTTGAACCCTTAGCAGTAGTCCAAGCATCCTTTAGACCTGCAAGTCTCAAAAGATTTCTAATCTTTCCTCCGGCAACTAATCCTAGTCCTCTAGGTGCAGGTAAAATTTCAATTGTTACGCTTCCACCCCTTCCACGAACTTTGAATGGGACAGAATGCTGTTGATCACATCTACATTCCCAGCTTCCACATCCTAATTTTATGGGACTTACGTTGAGATATGCTGCGTTGGTTGCTTTTTCAATTGCAATTCTCATCTGTTTTGATTTCCCACGGCCTACACCTAACCAGCCATTTTCATTACCTGCAGCTACTAATGCCTTAAATCTAGTTGATTGACCATTTGGTGTCATTTTTTGAACAATGCCAACATCGATAACTTCTGTTTTCAGATCTGGTAAGAGTTTTTTCATTATACCTGCTTCCTGAATTCTATATCCATTTTCTAAAATTTCTTCCATGGCGGTAATTTCTCCAGAAGCAACTTTTTTTCCAAGGTTAGTTTTTGGAATCCAGATTTCTTCTTCTCTTGGTTTTCGTTCTCTTCTGGGGCGTTGTTGTCGTTGTCGTGTTTGACTCATACAGATTTTACCTCACTATCAATAGTTGATTTTACTTTTTCAACATCATTTTTTACCTTCAAATGTTGACCTTTGATTCTCTCTTCTGAAGGAAAAGCTTCTGGAGATGCAGGTATTTTCAGGCCAGCGTCTAGTACGCCCTTTAGTGCAGCTGCCATTCTTTGTGTATACCTGTCAGTACCACGGTATAGGATAGCATCTTTGCCGCCTTTTAGCAGTGCTTTTTTACCAGCAAAGTAACCTGTAAGATAAGCAGCTGGAATACTTTTTCGTGAGCCATTCCAGCCTTTTTTAATTAAAAATCGAGAATGTGCAGATGCAATTACTTTGTCGCCTAATAGTTCAGGTTTGTGTAATTGGACTTGAATATTTTCATTTGAAATTTTAACAGTAACAAAATCTCTTTTACTTTTAAGTAAAGCTGTCCTTCGTCGATAGTTAGTTTTCTCATCTCTTAATCTACGTAATATTTTTGAATAGGGCATCTATATGCAGAAATTTGAAATTGCTCTTATAAACGTAAACTACTTGTTCTTTGTAACTTAATAGCCACTTTTGGGTATTTTCTGTGTGAATAGAGCAGTTAGCCCGGTTACCTTGGTTCATTATAGTATGTAATTTCCAATTTAGAGGTAATTATGATCTAATTTAGGATTTGAAAATTAGAATTAAAAATAATCACTTTAGCTTAAAGAACGCAGATAAACTTGTTCCATCAATAGTGACCACTTTAACTTTCCAGCAAGTATTTGGGGATTTTGGGGTTTTCCAGTTTGCGTGGAATTGCCCCCCAGTATATTGGAGTCCCGTTAAATCAGTTGTAGTTATTTCTATAGCATCCTCTGTATGTCCTGCCAAAGAACTACATGAAATGGTATTTTGCGTAAAAGATGAAATGTCACTAGTACTGGTTTTTTCTATTGAGCCGCTAAAGACTTCAAATTTCAATGGTACTGTAGAGCCCCCTTTCGCTGTATTTACTACTCCATTCATGTCTACTGGCTGATAAAATCCTAGGAGTGACCATGGCAATATTTGATAATGTATTGTAATCGTATTTGTGTTTCCTGCAAGATCTGATGCAGTAAATTGGATTTGATGTGTTCCAACGCCAGTCTGATAACCAGTAACAGAACAATTACCATTTACGCCAGAGAGAACATCTTGTGCAGTACATGTTGGCGCTGACGGAATATCCCCAAAGTTAAAGGAATTTCCATCATGGATTAGCGAGTTTATTGTTATTTGAGGTGGAACAATATCTGTATAGTCAGATGAGCCTGGAGATAATGGAATGGATGTGTTTCCAACTATGATGATGATGGGGTCTATGTTTTGAGGATTGGCATTTATGGTTGAGGTTTGTGGTTCAAATGTAATTTCATTTCCATGCGGAATTGATGTTGATGCATGTGTTCCATCAGAGGCAATCAAAACTACCTCTACTTGGCCGCTAATTGTTTTCACGATAACGCTTCCACATGTTACAACAATCTCATCTCCAGGAGTGAGATTAATTGTAGATGCACCTGCACATACGCTAACTGTTGCAGGAGTTGATCCCCCAGAGATACCTGCATTAATTCTTACACCAGCTGGGTTTGGCTCTTCAGTTATGGTTAGTATTTGGTCTCCTCGTGTGGTTATTGTTCCAGATGATGTACCGACTAGACCATCACTAAAATCATCTGAAAAAGTGTCTGGCAAAGTATCTACTTCATTGTATATTCCATCGCCATCATTATCAGGAGTTGATACACTAAATGAATTCACAAAGGTACACTGTATATTATCACCAGGATCAACTAGTATACCTGAAACTGTATCTACACTAAATGAAGAAGAGCCATCGGTACATGTAGCAGTAGCCAAATTCCAGCCAGCTGGAACTGTTTCTTGGATTGAATATGTTCCGGGGTCGACTGTAGTCGGGCCGTGTATACCTATGCCACCACCAGCATTTTGATTTACAGTTGAATCATCAAAACTCCAATATCCTTTTAGAGTTGATGGTGATATTCCTAATGCTGCTGAACCTGCACCAGCGTTATACAATGTAACTACGTCAGCAGGTGCAAGATAAGTTCCATCCCATATTGCTACATCATCAACATTAAATCCATTTTCAGTTACACCATTATCAAGACCTATATGTCCACCTAAAATTAAAGTTGAATCTGGCGAGTTACTTGATCCAAAATTATTTGTACCTCCAAAAAATTCAGTTGGTAACTTTCCAGAATAGTCTGGGTTTATAGCACCATCAAGATAGATTCTTGCAAAAGTATTAGCACCAGTATCTCTATCCATTAACACTGTTAACATATGCCAATTACCGTCATCTGGTATTTGACCTGTATATGAATTGAAAATTTGTGTTACTCCACCTGATTTAAGAACTATCTCTATTCTGTCATTGGAAGGTTTTTGTGTTTGTAAAATAAATCCGTCACCTGCACCAGTATTATCCATTGTTGCAAATATTGGATGGTATGATGATCCTACCAAATCTCCTTTAATCCATAAATTAATACTTGACACATCAGAAGTAGCATCTGAATTAAAAAATTTCCATTGATCTTTATTAGCTTCGTTACCAAGTCTTATTTCACCAAATACTCCATCCGTAGCTAGTCCTTTTTGGTAAACTCCCTCATTTAATTTTGGTACTACTGTTGATGGCAAAAAGTTAGTTGCTATATTATTCTCAAAGTAAAACGCATCTGCATTTGTACCTAATGTTCCTAAATTATTATAACTTGTAAAACTTGTACTACTGCCACCTGGGGCGGTGGTAATACTTGGATTATATAATGTTGGACCATTTACGGTATAGCCAAATGAGTCATCTCCACCTGTTGTTAATTTTGTAATCTTGAGAAAACCAAATGATTGAGTTGAGGCAGAGCCGGATTGAAGTGTTACCATTGTGCCGTCAATATCTATTATTATGTCTTGAGTGTTTGTGGAAGGTACAGAAAAGCTGAATGTATCCTGATTAAATGTAATTGAATTTCCTACTAATACTGTAGTAGTTGCGTGTGTTCCTCCAGAGCCGATAAAGGTAATATCAGCTGAACCGCTATTCACTTCAATTGTTGCGCTTCCACATGTTACATCAACCCCATCTCCAACATCTTGAACAATTGTCGCTATTCCACTACATACGCTATTTGTTGCGGAAGTTGTTGCTCCCGAATTTGGACTTGCAAAAATTTCTATGCCAGCTGGATTTTGATTGTCAGATATTGTTAGAAATTGGTCTCCTCTGTTAATTATTGTTCCAGAAGTTGTTCCTCCGAAACTTATATCATTATAGTCATTAGAGGGTATGTCCCGTTCGGTATCTAGTAAATTGTCTATTGCATCGCCATCAAAATCATTTGATATTATGATGTTCTCAAAAGTACACTCTATATTGTCACCAGGATTAATTTGTATAGCTAAAACAGTATCTACACTAAATGAAGAAGAACCATCGGTACAGTAGGCATCTCCCAAGTCCCAACCAATTGAAATTGTTTCTTTGATGGAGTAGATTCCAGGGATAACTTGGGTTGGTCCTCCCGTTCCCATAAAATCTACAAGCCCGTTGCCTACAAAAACATCTGTAAAAATACTGGTAGCATATGATGTAGGACCAGTTATTGAATATGGGAATGTATCATGTCCATATCCACCTACTGCTGTTGTTATTATTGTGAGTGTAGTTGGTACTTGTGCGTCTGATGGTGGGAGAGTGTTTACTTCAAACAGAGAACCAAAAACAAGTATAGTAAGAACTATTACAGTACATAATATTTCACGCCTATCCCCCACAAAATATCAACATCTAAACCAGATCAATAAGAGTTGGGGGGCATAATGTGTCAAGTTGTGTCATTTGTTACCAAATTCAAAAACTAAAACTGAACCTTCGATTTTTACATAGATGTTACTTATTCTAAGAGAATTAAGAATCGATGTTATGTATAATCTCAAAAATTGTATCCAATCTGGTCCGAGATCAGACTCAAAAACTAGGCGGTAATTGTCCCCGTTTACATCATGATGAAATGTATACCATCCACAATACTTGTCCATTATTACAAAGTGATTTTCAATAATACTTGTAAGATCATAATTCAAATTAAGAATGGTAAAAAGATGTTTTACAGATTTAGGTACATGTAGTACAATTTCTCTTTGATTCTTTTCGTCTAATTTAGTCATAATTTTGGAAAATAATGCTTGGGACATTGTAATTGTAGGAAGAAGATTAAATTTTAAGTCAAAAATGATATTTTTGCTCAGTATCCTAGTGATAATTGCATTTAATGGTAAATCGTGTTTTTTAGATTCTATCTTTAAACTCTCTAAAATATTATTTGGTAACCGTAAAGTGACTCTATTGGATTTATCTAAACTAGACATTCCTATCTAATATCACCCATATCCATTAATAAAAAAGACGAAGATTTCCAATTTGGGAATGATTGGAATTTATTCACAACTGACTTGTTTATCCAAGTTATAGTTTTGATTTCTTCAATCATTTTAGTATCATAGAAGAAAATCAACTGAGATCATATTAGATTGACTTACAAATTGAGCTAACTAATCATCAAATTAGCTTACTACAATCTCTGGTTGGATGAATCCTATCAGACTCAAACCTAGATGTTAGATTGTCAAAAAAGTTGCTTTCTAAACGTTAGATGCCTAATAGCGACACCAAAAGAGCTTTTTGAGTATGTAATCTATTTTCTACTTGGTCCCACACCACAGATTGTGGACCGTCAATAACAGAACTTGTGACTTCATGTCCTCTCTTAGCAGGAAGACAGTGCATAAAAATTGCATTTGTTTTAGCTTTTTTCATTAAAGATGTATTTACCTGAAATTTTGGAAGAAACTTTTTTTCTCGGTTTGTATCTATGTTGTGAATTGATGTAAATGTATCAGTCATTACAACGTCTGCATTTTTTATTGCAATTTCAGGATTGCTAATAGTTTCAATTTCAATATTCATTTTTGATTTTTTGATAACTTGCCTATCTGGTTCAAATCCTTTGGGAGTTGCAATAGATATGTTGATTCCTGATTTTGAACATCCATAGATGAGAGAATTACAAACGTTGTTACCATCTCCAATCCACGCAATTTTTAGTCCTTGTAGTTTTTTCTTTTTTTCTTTAATGGTCATAAGATCTGCCAAAGTTTGGCATGGATGAAATGAATTAGATAGTCCGTTAATTACTGGTACAGTTGAATTTTTTGATAGAATTTCAATCATTTTATGGTCATAAACTCGTGCCATAATGATGTCTGTATAACGTGATAATGTGCGTGCAGTATCTTCAATTGATTCTCCACGCGATAACTGAAGCTCATTTGAGGATAAATTCAAGGCATGACCACCTAACTGGAACATGGCAGTTTCAAAACTTACACGTGTCCTAGTTGAGGGTTTTTGAAAAATCATTGCTAATGTCTTATTTTTGAGAATGGGTTTTGTCTTACCATTTTTTAGTTCTTTTTTTAATTTAATTCCAAAATCTATGATATGTGAAAGTTCATTGTTATTTAGTTCCTCAAGAGTGAGCAAGTCTTTTGTTTTTAATTTCATTTCTTAAACCTACCAAATAGCGAGTGTTTCTTTTTAGTTTTTTCTGAATCATCTTTCATTTTTTGTGCATCTACCTCTTTGGAATTATCATATGCTTTTGGCCTACCATTTGAAATCCATTTCTTTATTTTAACAGATAGTTCTTGTGCTTGTTGGTCATTTTCTGGTGGTGGTGCATCAAACAAGTCTGCATAAAGATTAATGTCTTTTGTGTCCAGTCCTTCAAAAGGATCAGAATCTTTTGATGGTTTGATTTCATCATATTCTTCGGTAATTTGTAACTCCCTTGAAGACTCTTCAATTGCTTGTGATTCAGATTCTGGTTGTGATTCAGGTATAGTTTCTTCTACTTGTTTTGAATCTATTTTAGATTCTGTTTCATGAACTTTCTCTTTAGTAATAGAAATCTCATTTTCGTCATGTTTACCAAACACAGTTTCAAGAAACAATTCTTTATCAAAAGTTTTAAGATCTTTGTATTCCTGTCCAACTCCTACATAAAGAACCGGTGTCGAAGTAACTTTAACAATAGATAGAGCCGCTCCACCACGTGCATCTGCATCACTTTTTGTTAAGATGGATGCATCAAATTTTATGTGTTTATGGAATTCTTTAGCTTGATTAACGACATCATTTCCTGCTAAAGAATCTCCTACAAAAATTTTAAAATCTGGATTGACGACTTTGGTAATTTTTTCAATTTGGTCCATCAGGTTCTTGCTTGTCTGCATTCTTCCTGCTGTATCAACTAGTACGCAATCGATCTTGTGTGATTTTGCATATAGTACTGCATCCCTTGCAACAGCAGCAGGATCTGAACCATAGTTTTGTGCAACTATCTTTAGATTTAGTCTGCTAGTATGTTCTTTTAATTGTTCAATAGCACCTGCCCTAAATGTATCAGCTGCTGCAACTACTACTGAGAATTTTGATTTCTGTAATAGATAAGCAAATTTTGCTAGTGTGGTAGTTTTTCCTGTGCCATTGATTCCAACAAACATGATAATGTATGGTTCTGACGAATTTTTTTTTGAGGTAATTTTAGATAAGAGATCAATTTTTTCCACCGAATCAAACAAACTGGATATGCTTTGAATAAGGCTTTGTTTTACAAATTTTTCAATTTCTTTTTTATTTACCTTTGTTCCAATCAGTTTTTTCTTTAGATCAGATTTTATTGAATCTATAACTTCTGTGGCTACGTCGGATTCCATCAGTGAGATTTCCAACTGGAATAATACATCTTCAATGTCTTTTTCTTTGAGTTCTTTTTCACCTAAACTTTTAGCTGCGCTTGAAAAAGCATCACGTAAATTTTCAAACATTTTGTTTACCTTTACTGATTTTTATTTTGCGATATTTGAATAAGGCGATTCATTTCTTGTTTTCCTTGCTCTAAATTCGCCATCACATTTTGTTTTTGTACAGCAGTATCTCTTAATGCTACTTCCATTTCTTTAATTCTCGCTTCGATAAAATTAATTGTAGAATTCTTATCTTTTTCTACAGCTACTCCAGCACCCAAATTTAATATGAATTTGTCATTTGATGAAATGTTTGCTTTTACAAATGAACCCATGCCAATTGGAACAAGTGTAGATGATTCTGGTTTTTCACTAATAGATTTTATTGATTCAATAGCAGAGGAAGCTTCTCCGATAATTCTAATTAGAGATTCTTCTTTTTGCGTTAATTGACCAAAATAATTTTCTAGCATTTGCATTTGATACATAAGTTGTTGAGCATGCTCTTCACTCATTTATAACAAAATCTTTCCAGATGGCTATAAATGCATTCATATAAAAAATTAATTTAAAATTAAATTCCATAATAAAAAATAAAATAAAAAATTAGATGATTATTTTGCTTTAGAAAGTCTGTTATCTACTTCGTCCCAATTGACGACATTCCACCAAGCAGTAATATAGTCAGGTCGTTTGTTTTGGTATTTTAGATAGTATGCATGTTCCCATACATCCAATCCCAACAGTGGTACAAGTTTCTCAGTATGTGGACTAGTTTGGTTTGGCATCGCTTTGTATTCGACTTTCTTTGATTTTTTATTATAGACAAGCCATCCCCAACCGCTTCCTTGAATTGCTGTAGTATTTTTTGAGAATTGTTCTTTAAAGTCGGAGAAATTTCCAAACGATTTGTTAATGGCGTCAGCAATTGCACTTCCAGGTGTTCCTCCACCATTTGGTTTCATGTTGTTCCAAAATAGCTTATGGTTATCGTATCCACCTCCATGAAAGTTTATTGCACCTCGTACATTTTCAGGAATTTTCTTTAGATTGCTTAGAATTTCTAAAAGATCCTTATTTTGTAGATCTGGTTTAAGTTTTTCCAAGGCGTCATTTAGTCCGTTGGTATAAGCTTGGTGATGTTTTGAGTGATGAATTTCCATAGTTTTTGCATCAATGTGTGGTTCTAAAGCATCGTATGCATATTGCAATTTTGGTAGTTCGTATTTTGTCATAGTCACCCTCAACAGCAAGATAATTTATGGGTTTAGTAAGGAATGTATTTTTTAGACATCAATATAAGTGAAAAAAGATGATATATTCAAATAAAATTATTTTCTTTACAGTAATTCTAATATTTACAATAATCTGTTTTCAGTTTTTTAAAGAGGATAACAATTTTGAAATTTTCTTAGATAAGAGCGTGCCCTACATAGGTACAATGTATCCAAGGGAATTAGGCTTTGATGGGACAGGAATTAAAATTGCTGTAATAGATACTGGGGTTGATTATAATCATCCTGATCTTTTTGGATTTGGTAAAGATGGCAAGGTCATAGGGGGGTATGATTTTGTAGACAATGATAATTCGCCAATTGATACAAATGGTCATGGAACAGAGGTTGCAGGAATTATTGCAGCAGATGGACAATTACATGGTGTTGCACCAAAATCAAAAATTTTAGCTTATAGGGTCTCAGAGAATGGGGAAGCGGTTTCATCAGATTTGATAATTAAAGCAATAGAACGGGCAATTTTGGATAAAGCAGATGTCATTAACATTAGTTTAGGAGTGAATGTAACTAACAAAAAAATCGATAATGCTGTAAACAAAGCAGTAGAACAAGGAATCGTGGTAGTAACAGCTGCAGGAAATAATGGACCTGATTTAGGATCAATTGGGAGTCCAGGAATAAATCCCAATACAATTACTGTTGGCGCTACTTACAACAATATTACTGCAAGTTTAGTCTCAACTTTGGAAGTTGAGGGCAAAAAGTTTCAAGTTTTACCAATGGTTGGAACAAGTCCATTAGACAAACCCATCACAGCAGAAATCCATTTTGGTCAATATGGTAGAGAAAGGGATCTTGTAGACTCTGAGGTGAAAGACTCTATTTTACTTGTTGAGCGCGGAAGTGATCTAGAAGGCGAGATTGTATATTTTTCTGACAAAGAGAGTAATGCTGCAAAGTTTGGAGCAAAAGCCATAATCGTTTACAATAATGAACATGGACTATTTTTTGGTGAGCTAATCCATGATTTAGCAGGTCCCGGTTATCAGCCAACTATTCCTGCTTTATCAATGTCAGGAGAAGAAGGTTTGATATTAAAAAAACTAATTCAAAACAAAACTTCTGGAACTTTAAATATATTTTTCCATCCAGATTTTGTTGCAGACTTTAGCTCAAGAGGACCAGTTTCACCATTCTATATCAAGCCTGATCTTGTTGCACCAGGTGCTTTTATTAATACTACACTTGCTGGTGGAAAATACAATTTCACTAGTGGAACAAGTTTTGCAGCTCCCCATGTATCAGGTGCAGCAGCACTCTTGTTACAAAAAAACAATGATTTACAACCCATTGAAGTAAAATCCCTTTTGGTGACGACTACTAATTCTGTTTCAGATGCATATGGAAATCAATTTCCAGTTGAAATAGCGGGTTCAGGACGTCTTAATTTGACCCAAGCATTTGAAGCAAATCTAATCATCAAGCCAACCTATTTGATATTTAATGTATCACCTGAAAAGAATGTTCAAAGTCAATTCTTACAAATAAAAAGTATTGATGGAAATAATAAAAATATCAAAGTTAGTTTTATTGGAAATGACTATGTAGATTTTGATTACAAGTTGGAAAATGATCGTCTAAATATCACAGCCTCAATAAATAAAGAATTTTTTGGTGAAGTGCAAGACAAAGTTTTCATTGAACAAAATGGAGTAATCTATAATATTCCAATTGTATCTTATCTGACTAATGCAACTATAGATGTAGTTGAACAAAATGGAGAAATGAATTTTAAAATTTCATCTCCTGAGGAGTGGTCTTATGCAAAAATTTCAGTTATTGACAAAGATAATTCAGTAATAGATACCACTTCTGCTACACCAACTAAAGATGCAACAATAACTGTCTATAATCCTGGGGTATATTGGATCGAATCAAAGATTATGATTGATGGAAAAACATTTGATGCAAATGATATAGTTGAAGTAAAATCAGCTACTGAGACGAAAGGGTTAGATCTTTTTCATCTAATAAAAATCCCTGATAAACCAATTTTAATCATATTTTCAGTTATAGTCATTATAGCTTTGGTAGGATTGAAAATTAGAAGATAATTTTATTTAAGGAAGTTTTGGTCCTGCGTTACGGATTTCCTGAGGAACATTTTTGAATTTGTTAAAGTTTTCAACAAACATTTGGGCAAGTTTCTTTGCTGACAAATCATAAGAGTCCTTGTCAATCCAAGTATTTTTTGGATCTAACATTTCAGAAGGAACATTTGGACATTCTGTTGGAATGTCTAAATTGAATAGATCGTCATGCCTGTACTTAACAATATCAAGTGCACCAGTTAGTGCTGCTGTGACCATCGCCCTGCTGTATTGTATTTTAATTCTATTTCCAGAACCATAAGCTCCTCCTGACCATCCAGTATTAATTAGATAGACGATTGTGTTATGTTTTTTTATTTTTTCACCAAGCATTTTTGCATAAACAGAAGCTGGTCGTGGCATAAAGGGAGCAGCAAAGCATTCTGAGAAAACGGCTTTTGGTTCTTTGATTCCTCTTTCTGTTCCTGCAAGTTTACTTGTGTATCCAGACATGAAATGAAACATTGCTCCTTCTTTTGTCAATTTGGATACTGGTGGCAATACACCCAATGCATCTGCAGTTAGAAAAATTACCACCTTAGGATGTCCACCAATACTTGGGATAATAGAACCTGGAATGTAATCTAGTGGATAAGCTGCTCTAGTATTTTCAGTAAGACTACTGTCATTAAAATCAGGTTTCAAAGTTTGTTTATCAATGACCACATTTTCTAGAACTGCTCCTGATTTTATGGCATTCCATATTTGTGGTTCGGTTTCCTGATTAAGATTGATACATTTTGCATAGCATCCTCCCTCAAAATTGAAAGCTCCTTTATCTGACCAGCCATGTTCATCGTCACCAATTAGCATCCTATTTGGATCAGCAGAAAGACTTGTCTTGCCTGTACCTGATAAGCCAAAGAATAATGCAGTATCACCATCCTTTCCAATATTTGCTGAACAATGCATTGGAAATACTCCACGTGAGGGAAGTATGTAATTCATAACAGAAAACATTGATTTTTTCATCTCACCGGCATAGCTAGTACCCCCAATCAGTACTAGTTTTTTGGACAAATTAATTAGAATAAACACATTTGAACTTGTACCGTCTACTTCTGGAATTGTTTCAAAGTCATTGATGCACATCAACGTGAATTCTGGTTCGTGGGATTCTAATTCTGCAGCAGATGGCCTTACAAATAATTGCCTCGCAAAAAGATTTTGCCATGCATGATCATTTATCACTCGTATAGATAACCTGTTTTCTAGATCAGATCCTACAAACCCATCAAAAATAAAAAGATCCTTTCCGTCTACAAAATTTTTCATTTTTTCAAAAATTTTATCAAATTTACCAGGAGGGAATTGATGATTTACTTTTCCCCAATCTACATTCTCATGTGTTTCGTCATCAAATACTATGTATCTATCGTCTGGAGATCTTCCAGTATATTTCCCTGTCTTGACAGATAGAGATCCAGTAGCTGTAAGAACTCCCTCGTTTTTCTGGACAGCAATTTCAACTAATTTTGCCACTGGAAGATTTCTATGTACAGTAGATGGTGTAATGCCAAAGTCCTCTAACTGTGTTGTGAATTTACTTGTGATGGTAGATTTTGGGTTTTCAGTCATTTAGCCCTCTAATATTGCTGTGCAGTAAACAAATACTAAATAAATCATAAGGAATTGCTTTGATTAAATTTCCTTATAATCCCTTTCAAAGTTGTTTTGGGGTTTTCGTGCAGGAACCTATTTATTTAAAAATTTTGGATTCAACTTGATGCCCATAAATAAGGATAAACTGGAACTACGAGAAAAAAGTGCAAACAATAGACCTGAGTTTGCCAGACCAGAAAGTTGGCGATATAAGAGATTAGAATCGAATTGGAGAAAACCAAAAGGCATTGATAGTCATCAACGAAAACAGAAAAGTCGTCGTGGAAGACCAGGAATTGTAAAAGTGGGTTATAGAGGTCCTAAAATCGCACGCGGTCTTCACCCATCTGGGTATACAGATAATTTAGTTTTCAATCTAAATGATATAGAAAAATTTAATCCTAAAACTGATGGTTTGAGAATAGGCCACAGTGTAGGTATAAAAAAGAGAAAAGAAATCATTGTAAAAGCTATAGAAAAAAAATTCAAAGTATTCAACGCGAGAGTGTCTGCAAGTGGTAGTAAATCTTAGAGCAAAAAAAAGACTAGTTTCCCGAATTATGGGAGTAGGGATCCATAGAGTTAGATTTGATTCGGATCGTCTTGACGATATTGCGGATGCAATTACAAGAGACAATATCCGAAGTCTAATCACAGCAAATACTATCAAAATTAAACCAATTGTTGGAACATCTAAAGGAAGAGCACAGTTTAAGAAAAGTCAGAAAAGAAAAAGAGGTCCAAAACCAGGTTCGAAGAAAGGAACAAAAGGGGCGCGTATGGCAAGAAAAGAAATTCACATTATCAAAGTTCGTGCATTACGTTATCGATTAAAGGTTGCAAAGGAGAGAAAAGATATTACAAATAATGAGTTTTGGACTCTCTACAAAATGGTAGGAGGAAATACTGTAAGAAATAGTGCACACCTCAGAAGTTTAATGGAAGAAATTAAATCTAAGCGTAAATCTTAGAATTTATAGAACTTTTTATTCCATTCTAAAATTTTTCCGTCTTGAATTTTTATTCCTTCTTTTTTTAACATATTGATTTTAATTTTTACTCCGTATGCATAACCACCGATTTTTCCATCTGATTTTACAACGCGATGACATGGAATTATTACTGGAAATGGATTTTTTTTCATGATTTGCCCAATTGCTCTTTGACCATTTTTTAAACCGACTGCTTTTGCTAATTCTGAATATGTTGTAACGTTACCCTCAGGGACTTTGGTAAGTTTTGTGTATACTAATTCAGAAAGATTCATAGTCGAATAATCTCAAGATTAGTATTATTTAGCATATCTAAAACTTTTTGTTTATTTTGTCCTAGTCCTCCCCAATCTAATAGTGCAGTTTTTGCCATGTTGTTTCTATCTAATATATGAGAAAAAAGTTCCTCGTCTAGAAAATCTAAAGCATGTTTTGGAATAACAGTACCTAAAGCAAATTTACCGTGTATGAGTTCCTTTGTAAATTTGTCTGGATAATGGGTTCCGCCAAAACAAATAGCAACAGGATTTGATTTTTGTTCACTTTTCATTATCTCAACTACAATTTTTGCAATAGAATTACAAAGAGTAGAGTCATTCCATTGTTTTTCGGTAGTTCCAATTTCTATGAATATGGATGGTTTGTTCAAATCAGTAGGACCGTGATGAGTCGCTTCAATAGTAATTTGAAACTCTGAAAAATCCTTTCTATTCTGCCATAGTTTTTGAAGATAAGATTTTTGGAGATGTGGATGGGGAATGGCAACTTGTCTATTATTTCCTCCAAACTTTGCTTCAGAAAAATTACCTGTACTGTGACAAGTAAGAGCTAAAACATCAGATTCAGCAGCATGTTTTGATAAAAAAACAAATCCATCATATGAAAATTTTTCTTCAAGCCAATCAGCAGAAATTGCAGGGGTTGGGATTATTAGAAGATCAAAATATTTACCTCGATAAATTTCTCCATCATTTTTCATATCTTGTAATATGAATTTGGCCATGTTATGACCTGCTGGGTCATCTCGGTACGCAACTAGCAATTGCATTAGATAAAAGATATAAGGACACTTTATTAATCACAGGCATTGGATCCGAAAAAAACCATAAAAAATATGGTAAATACAATTAAACTTACCCATAAATCCGATAAAGATGACTATATGCAGCATCTAAGATTGGTTTTTATCGGAATGTTTTCAGTTGGTACTATTGGATTTATTACTCAATTCGTATTTTCTGTAGCAACATATGGACGTCATCACTGATAAAATTGACAGAAGAAACACATGAGATAGTAAAGGCAGATGTAGAACAACCTAGTGTAAAACAACCTACAACAAATTCAGGAACAGATACTAAATCTCATCTTTTTGCAATTAGGACTACAGGTGGTCAAGAAAAAGTTGTACTTAACCTCTTACAAAATAGAGTAAATACAAAAAAAATCAATATTCAATCAGTATTGTTAATTGATAATTTGAAAGGATATGTAGTTCTAGAGGCTATTGATGCAAATGAAGCCTTTAATGCTATTCAAGGAGTGAGACATATTCGAGGACAATTAAGAGGCGAACTAGAATTCAAAGATATTGAGGGATATTTGATCAAAAAATCTACGGTTTCAGAACTTGCTGTGGATAAGATAGTAGAGATTATTGGCGGTCCATTCAAAGGAATGAAGGCTACTGTTACAAGAGTAGATCACGATAAAGAGGAAGCTACAGTTATTTTGTTAGATGCACCATATCAACTACCAGTTACGGTTGATGCAAACTACTTGAAGCTTAGTGCTTAGTAGCAAGGATTAAATTTTCATTATAAAGTGAATGAATATGGGAGAACTACAGAAAATTTCAGCATTAGTAACTGGAGGACAAGCATCGGCAGGTCCACCACTAGGTCCATCTCTAGGTCCCATGGGAGTTAACATAATGGAAGTGATTAGTGCTATAAATGAAAAAACAAAAGATTTTGAGGGAATGAAGGTTCCTGTAATAGTTTCTGTTGATCCTGATACCAAAAAATGGGAGATTGAAATAGGAATTCCTTCTGCAGCTGCCCTACTTCTTAAAGAAGCTGGAATTCAGAAGGGTTCTGGTACTTCAGGAGCTAATTGGGTTGGAGATATTGGGATGGATGGAATTGTCAAGGTGGCTAAAACAAAATTTGAAAAATCCTATGCTAACTCTCTAAAATCCGCAGCAAAAGAGATAGTTGGAACATGTTTATGTTTAGGGATTAAAGTAGAAGGAAAATCACCCAAGGAGTGTACTGCAGAAATTAATGCCGGTAAATGGGATGAAAAATTTAAGTAAATTATTTCTATGCAAGATAAACAGGATCTTTGTCGGTTTTTTGTAATTCAACAAATGTCTCAGTGTTTTGGATCCCATTAATTTTGCCAATTTTTTCAATAACAATAGTGTGTAATGCTTCTAGGTTTTTGGCATAAACTCTTACCATAATATCAAATCTTCCAGTAATTTCAGAAATTGAAGCTATTTCTGCTGTTTCCATCAAAGCTTTGTGAATTTGTTCTTTTAATTTAGGATCACGATTAATTCCAACAGAAGCCTTTACATCTATACCTAAAAGAGAATCATCAATAACTATGGTAAATTTTTTTATGAGTTTCTTTTTAACCAGTCTTTTAATTCGGCTATAGAGAACTGATGCATTAATGCCTAGTTTTTTTGAGAGATTTGGAACAGAGATACTAGCATCATTAGTCAATTCAAAAAGTATTTTCATATCTAATTCATCATAACGATGCAATGCTTAGGAAATTTTTTCTAATGAGGTAATAAATGTAAGTTTTGTATGGGTTGTTCCTGTAATTTTCAGTTTATTATTAGAAAAGAAGAAATTTTTCTAAAACGGTTGATTTTTGCCTAGAACATCCCTAAATGATTATAGAGTTAGTTTTTGCTTGTTCTGTATTAATACTATTTTATTGTATTAACAAGGATTAATTTTCAGGAACGGTAATTGGAATATCTATTTCGTATTCATGAATTCCATCATTAGCATACACATGATACAAACCACTTTTAATTGAATCAGGAATTTTCCAAGGTAGGTAAAGGTTTCCACGTGTATCTGTTTGACTCATCATGAACTCAACTTCTGCCGAATCATCGGAAATTGTAATTTCAACATTATGAAAACCATGCCAACCATATCCATCAAAAATAAGATACGATTCTCCTGCAATTGTATCACGAGTAATACTCAAGCCAAATCCTTCGTAGAGGGGATACTCCTTTCTATATTCTTCTAATGGTTTTAACATAGAAGATTTTTTTTCATTCATTGCAACAAAGATGTTGTTTTTCTCTTCAGGAGTTGCAGCCCAACCCATATCCACAAGTCGTTTTACATTTTCTGGTTTTACACATGCAGGATGCCAGTTAGATACCTTCAAAACAAATGCAAGGTGACTTTTACATGTTATTTGGTAGGCAGGAATACCAAGATTATATTGTGCCAAAGGAGTGTGTAGGTTTTTTTTAGCACGAGTCAAAGTATCCTCTGACCTTTCATCACACATTTTATCACCACAAACATCAGGTGAATTTGTCACATATTTTTTCTTAAATTCAATTATGTTTGTGTCACCATCAACAGAACTAGTTGTTAGTCCTAGCGATATTAGGAGGATCAGAATTAAAAACAAATAACTCATAAAGCAATATAGTTGAAATTCAATTTTAGCCTTATCACGATAGTTTCACTATTGATAATTGTAGTTCCGTCTGTCTTTGCCATTTATCTACCGTCAATAGACAATGATATGAATTTAGTTGATCTAAAAATAGTAGATCTTCAAGTCCTTTCAATGGATGATACACCATGGGAATATCTTGATAATGCAGATCTTGTCAAAATAACAATTAACGTTACAAACAACGGGCTTGATTATCTTCTCTTAGATAATAAAATGCTAATACTTTGGGCAATGGAACCAGATTATAGAAAAAGCAGCTCAGACAATGAGGTTCTTAAGCGTGTAGATAATTATTCCCCAATTTATGACGATGAACTTGAAGTCATGTATGAGAATTTAAACTCACGTGAACTCTTTGAAGAATGTGACCACATACATGAGACTGTAAAAATTGGGCAGTCAAAAGTTTTTACAATTTGTTTTAATGTATTGAGAATATGGCATAACGAAGTTCTAACCATAGATGGCCAAAAACAATACTATGTTGTTATGATGAATAATCAATATGCCTCTTCATGCCCCAATTGCAAGAAGATTCCCTTGTCTGAAATATCTGTTCCAACCACTAAATACTACACTCCAAGATGGGTTCAAACCCTCTTTGAGTGGAATAAACTAGGAATGATTTCAGATCAAGAGTTTGAATATACAATCAAGTATCTTGTTACAAAAGGTATTATTTCTAAAGAGAACGAGAAGATGCAGTCGACAACTATTGAAGATAATAATTTGCAGTTAAAAGAACATCAAGCAAGGCTCTCCTTAGCTCAGCAAACTAATCTTTATGTTAGTGCAATGAATTTTTACGAATCAAAATACGATGATAATTTTAGTGGAGTGGTATGCAAAAAGCAAAACAATATTGTGACTTTATCTGGGGATTATACTAATGATGGCGTCTACTATCAGGATGTATTTTTGAAGCTGCTTCTATTCGATGATTTAGGAAATGTTGTAGATACTGGTATTGCAAAGATGGTAGACGTTACACCAAATGATTTTAGACATTTTTCAGTATCAACGCCTTACAAAGGGAAAATTAACAGTTGTCTTGTTATGATAGATTCTAGATTCCCTCAATAATAGTTCAAGGTTAACCTGAAAAATTATTCTAAGGAACTTCTAATAATACAGATGTACAGGAAAAAGCAACACGGTCTCTTATTTCTGATTTTTCTTGCCCTGAATATTGATAAAAGTTAATCACGTCTTGCAGGTATGTTCCATAAGCAGTTGGTTGACATCTTGTATAAGACCATGTTTGAATAACTGTGCTATCTCCAGCAACCACGTCAATATCTACATCAAAAGGACTAAGAGACGCACCACTAGTCATCCATCTATCAATTCCTATGTACAAGTCTTTTTTATCCACACTAGGTAGTCCTTCTAAGTAAAATTCTGGTTTATCCTTAAAGTAGTACATTGGAAATTTAAATAACTCTGTGCCCCTGCTCTGGGAACTAGTTGATTCAAATTTAGAAAATGTAGAAACAGTAAATGGTTTTTCAATTAATCCGTTAGAAAAATGAACAACAAAAAATTGAGCACGCTCATTATCAGTTAAAGGGGTTTGAGCTGCAGTCACCTCGATTGTCTGTGGAATATTGATTATTCCATTTGTAATTAGATACTCTAATGATTTTAGGTATTCTCCTTCACTAATGGAGCCTTCAGACCACCACTTTGCATTATTTTTTACCCATTCTGGTATTGAAGAGGAATCGGCTAGAACACTAATGGAAAAAGCAATTACTAGTAATGGAATAATTGTCATCAACAGTACAACTTTGCTTGTGGGCATCTTTAGAATCAATTAGAATTATTTGTACAATAGCCCCCAAGATATATTTATTCAAAATTTTTCCAAAGCGATCTATATATTTCTCATAGTAATTGTCATAATATCTGCTATGACAATGACTATGATACTCGGTATATTTTTTGTATTTATGATTTTCAGCAGTTCATTAATTGGTTTTGCTTTTGCCCAAAATGATGTGACTGCACAAGATGATTCTACAAGGACGATTGAAGAGCTTGATGGTCTATTATCTACCACAGTAACTGCCACTTTGACTGGTCTATCTTTGGCTGGAGCAACTTTTCTAGTAAGAACTTTCAAAGATGAAGAAAATGAAACTAAACTACATACACAGAAAGCTCAGAAAAATTTCATAAAAGCGTTCCTCATGTTTCTAGTGTGTACTATTTTTATTTTTATTTTTGATTTTCTTGAAATACTTGGAAAAGAGCCCAACATTTACGTATTATTTCTTGATTTAATCATAACATATGGGTTTTTTGGTGTGGGTATTATGTATCTCATAAAATCTGCAAAAGAAATGTACATCATGTTTGGAAGATAATTAAAAATCTACCAAAGTTCTTTTGGGTTTAGTTCAAATGTGATTTCTATGTTTTTGTAATTGGAGAGTTAAGATCGTTTGAAGTTCTATGACTTTTATTTACTACAAAATAAATTAACTTTAGAATACCTTCTAAAAGACTAACAAATACAATAAAAATTGCTAATTGAACCATTATTAATGGAAATTGTTCTGCTGCATTAGCTATTGTCTGAAAATCTAAGACTGGGTTGAAAAGAAGTGTGAATAGTAAATTGAATGGTAAAAATTTCATAATATCTTCGGCAAGTTTTTCGTTCCAGTGCGCTGCAATTCTTGTGGCAGTGATTATGCCTGCCATAATAAGCCCCAATGTACCAAATCCTAGAGAAGTGTTTAGGGCATACATGAAGAAAAAGCAGACAACTATCCAACCATAAACCACTATGGGAAAAAACACGACATATTTTACAATGTAAACAATTCTTTTTCTTCTTAATGATGTCTTTTTTCCTTCTGCTGAATATCTATTTTTATTCAAAAAAACTTCACGTTTACTCAGAATTTGACTTGTTTTCCAAATAAAATAACTAAATCCTAAAATTCCGATAGCTACAGGTATTACGTCTTTGAATTTTACTCCTTTTTCATAATTAGAAATAGCTTGCTCGAAAAGATTTGGCTGGGAAGTATTGTTAAGGTCTTTGGATAATTTATCCTCCGTTCCATTTTGTTGACCGTAGACAACTAGAAACCCTGATGTAATAAAAAAACTCAAAATAAATAATATAGGGATTTTGTTCATGCTGATTCTTTTTCTTGTGGTTTAAAAATTTTGTTCGTAAAAATAGAATCTATCAGTGTTGATTGTAAGTGCAATCACCTTGTTATAGATTGATTAAATCAGTTATTTATGATCAAGGTTTTTTTGCCATCTTATGACTTGTTGCACCTGTGAAAATGTCTATTCCAATTACGAGTAGATTGATTGATAACAAAATACTTATCATTGTTTTTGACAAATCATTGTATTCAAATAACAATCCTGTTACAGCTATAAGAGTGACTCCAATCACAATTTTTGAAATTCTAATTGCTTTTGCTTTGGCTCTTTGAGTAATTCCGGTTAGAACAAATCCAGTTCCTTGAATAATTACAAATAGAAAAATAAACCAAGTTGTTCTAGATGGTACGTCAGTTAGGTATACCATGACAAAAAGTCCAACAATTATTGCAATAATTCCTGTACCTATCTCAATCGTTCTTGTTATTTTAGAATCGCTTTTGCTTAAAATTCCTTTAACTATGTCGACAATACCAACTACCAATACAGCTATTCCAGGGTGTGTTAAGGAAAATGGTACTGTATTTGTTATATTAAAAAGACGATACCCAGAGAAAACAATGGCAAATCCTCCAATGATAAATTTGATAATTCTTACCAATTCAGATTTTTGAATCAATACTTTTATCACTCCTAGATTTCCTGCTTGTAAAATTAAATAGTATCGATAAAGAATCTACCACTTTGAAAGTCTTATTCAAATAATGGAGCAATAGGCATGGTTAAGAGAAAAAATGTAACAGCAGAAAATATAACCCAACCCACCACAAGAAGTTCCAATCGTATTTTCTCAGTGAATACATGGACTATTCCACCAATAAACAATATTCCAGTATACATTACAGTCATTAACACATAATTATCTGAATTGTGGTTGGCTTGTTCTGCTTCTTGTAATTTTATAGCCTGCTCTGTTGCAAATCGTTCCGCTTCTTCAGAATATGACTTCTTGTACTCTGGCATAACAAAAGGATGAGGTGGTGCATCTGGATTTTCAAAAGGTTTTGTTTCTAACCAAGCATCTACAGCCAGTTTGAAATCTGGTCTAAATCTATCATAGTAGAATTCACTATGCTTCTGGTCATTGTTATTGAGTGCATTAATGTACTCCATGAACATTATGACATCAACGGTTGAATATTGTCCTTGTTGAAGGGTATTCATTGAGACCTTCAACCCAGCACTAGTTACTTCACGCAAAGTAAAGGTTTGAATTCCGCCCCATAAAGTAGATTGGTATGCGCTCCAAGATATAGAAATTACAACCAATGACATCAAAATTGCTGATAGCAGTTCTAGACGAGTATTAGTTTCAGTCTTATCGTTCAAGATTATGTATACACCTGTTTTCCATGATCCAGATTTGCAGCTTTCAGATACTTGGGACCAAAACGTGCGTCAATGTATTCAACCACATCATCGTAACCATTCTGGAGAAGTTGTTTTATTGTGTTTGAGGAAAAATCAAAGATTTTTTTTGAGGTCTCATGTTCACTCAATTTTCTTTCAATTCGTATCACTTCGCCTATGTTGAATTGTCCTTCCACCAGATTCTTATATTGCAAGGGTTTTACGCCGTGCAGCCTACCATGACTAGCTGGGAGAGTATCAAGCAAATCATCAATAATGGCCTGTTTGACACCATTAGATTTTGCAATATCAATTAATTTCTTACTCAGATCAATAAAATCTGAAAATAACAAAACTACAGTTTCATCCCTTTGTGATTTATCTGCAAACATTATATCGATATTTCTATTTACAACTCCGTCAAAATCCCAAGGAACTTTGTCAATGCGTGACGGATGTACGTTTATCAGTAATATTCCCAGTTTTGGCAACGAGTCCTTTAATCCTTTTATTTTGTACCAAAACTGTCTGTGAGAGAATATGAGTTGCACTAACGGTGTATTTGCTAATAATCCGCCATCCCAGAAATATCGTGTCTCTCGCTCATAGTTCTTTGTTTTAGAATTATAACTTTCTACCTCAAGTGGAACATAATCATAACACACAGGAACTGCAGCACTAGCAAGAACATGATCAGCTGTTATTCCTTTAGGATATTGAATAACATGTTCAAATCCAATACCAGTACCATCGTCATTTTCATTATCGTTATGACTTGTGTCTTTATTCATAAGATATCTGCCATATTCTGTTTTTCTAGTACCATCTTCTTTTGCATAACTGTCAAACACTACTGGCTTGCCATCCATCACATCAACAGCAGTCAAAATTAATCTAGGTTGATTATCATCATAGCTTGTTGCAATTGGAAACTTTGCAAATCGTTCTAAAGATTCTTTTAGATATTGATTATTATAGCGATACCATCTATTACCCACATCAAAGAATTTAGTATCTGGTGTTGTGTGTGGTGGAGAAAAAACCTTTGGTACCCCCCAAATTGTAAATTCGATTGATGAGTAGTATCGCCTTGCTGCCTCACTAGTAGCTGCATCATTGAAAAATTGTCGCCAATAATTCCACCATGCCGTCATAGGGCCAGAAAATTTATCCGACATTGATTCTGTTGAAATATAATTCCAAAATTCTTCTAGTCTCTCAGCTGATCCTTCCCAAGTCTTGTTTTGCGTCACATAGCTTACAAGAATGGCTGCATTGATTGCCCCAATGGAAGTGCCTGCAATAATATCAAATATTGGCCTGTCGGTATTTTTTTGTTCCATGTTTCGATATTTTAGAAAGGAATATGCTGCGCTGAAAGCTCCAGATTCATATGCTCCAAGCGAACCTCCACCTTGAAGTATCAGTGCCCTTTCTTCTTGTGGTATTGATGCCATAACTAATTATTTTTTAAGAGAGTTAAGGATGTTCTGTTCTTCATTTGTAAGCAAATCTCAAAGTGATTTAGCGAAATTGGAATTAAGAATTTTCAGAAATTATAAAAGAGAAAATTCAATATTTTTTAACATTCCAAACTATCATTCATGATAATTGTACTAATTTTGTTGAATAGGTATAATCCGTCTATGTCCAATTATTCCTGAAATGATACTGGCAATTCCATGGAACAGTAGTCCAATTGAAACTAGTATGAGCATCACTGCCAAGACCAATCCCGGCATGGCATTGATTGAAGCCGAAACTACAACTGCTAGAATACCTAAAATGATATTGGCAATTCTATGACCCTTACCTAGAGTTTTGACTGCTGCACCAGTGACAATTAGTCCTATTCCGTGAACTAATATCACAATTGACACTATCATGATTAATGTTGCAACCGCAGCGATTGGATGAGATATGGCCAAACTTCCACCTATAACCGAAATAATTCCTATTA
>Ga0334722_10000844_pt1 | contig 42301 bp, 45 predicted proteins | sample C3_bottom_MG_FD_207210 | JGI IMG/M metagenome (GOLD analysis project Ga0334722, IMG submission 207210) | Sediment microbial communities from Yellowstone Lake, YNP, Wyoming, USA - C3_bottom | ecosystem: Environmental > Aquatic > Freshwater > Lake > Sediment | place: USA: Wyoming | collected...
AGTAAATAATGCAAATGCAACAAAAAATGTCAACATTGGTAATAATCAGTCTCATATTGATAGTAAAGAAAAATCTCATGAAAAGAAAGACAACCAAACACAATTAGGGAAAGTAAATAATGCAAATGCAACAAAAAATGTCAACATTGGTAATAATCAGTCTCATATTGATAGTAAAGAAAAATCTCATGAAAAGAAAGACAACCAAACACAATTAGGGAAAGTAAATAATGCAAATGCAACAAAAAATGTCAACATTGGTAATAATCAGTCTCATATTGATAGTAAAGAAAAATCTCATGAAAAGAAAGACAACCAAACACAATTAGGGAAAGTAAATAATGCAAATGCAACAAAAAATGTCAACGCAGTTAATGATAATCAACATCATATTGACAATCAAAAATCTCATAAATAGACTAATTCAAAAAATCAAAATTGGAAAAAGTAGTACAGACAACTCTGGAGACTAGCGGTACAAAACTTGCATAAACTTCATATATGTTTTTCATGGCAATTCATTACATGACTTCTAAACAAATTTCTGTTGGTATAGGTATACCAATGATTGTAGTTGGAGCTTTGTTGGCAGTATTACTTGCGCCAACACAAATTCAGCTAAAAGACACAATTGAGTTCATAGGAAGTCTTATTGGAATTCTTGGTGTGGTAATTTTCATAGCGGGACTTTTTGTGAGAAAAACGCCACAAATAACGTCCTAAGTCTTTATTATTCCAACAGAGATGAGGTATTGAATTTCAGCCGTAAATTCTTTGTCTGAGATCAGTCCATTTGTCCACCAATCTGCATTTGTTTTAACCCATCCTGGTATTTTTACATTAGAATTAGATTCACTAGAAGTTATGGGGGCCTGAATTATCCCTTGTCTTATTAGATAGTTTATTCCTGTTGCAAAGTCAGTATTGTTAAAAAGATCATGAGACCACCATTTGACATTGTTTTTCACCCATGTTGGTATAATTATTTCATCTGCATTGCCAAATGGAGAAAATTTCTGAACAACGCTATTTGCCTTATCAATTACATACACATTATTTTTTGAATCAATAGCTAATCCAATTGGATTTACAAATTGTCCAGGACTAGTACCAAATGAACCCCAACTAACTAGAAATGTTCCGTCAGAATCAAATTTTTGTATTCTGTAATTATTTGTGTCTGCAACATAGATGTAACCATTAGAATCTATTGCTATAGAATTAGGATTGTTAAATCTGCCTTCTTCAGTACCTGTAGAACCAAAATAATTGATAAAATCCTTATTATTGTTATACTTCAAAATTCTATTCGTATCTGAAGTTACAACAAAAAAATTGTTTTGAGAATCAAAAACAATTGAATTGGTTGCAGTAGAGTTTCCACCATTGATAAGAACAGGATGTAATTCATCTTCATATTTTCCATTATGATCAAATATTTGGATTTTATTTGTTCCAGAATCTAAAACAAAAATGTCGCCATTTCTATCTTCGGCCAGAGTAACAGGTGTATGAAACATTCCTGGAATCTCACCATATATTCCCCACGCTAATACAAAGTTTCCATTTTTATCAAATTTCTGTATTCGTGCATGTCCAGTATCAGCTATGTAAACATATTTTTGATCAACCAAAATTCCAGATGGATTTCTAAATTGTCCATTTCCTGATCCAAAAGATCCCCAAGACAAAAGCAATTTTCCAGTAGAGTCAAATTTTTTGATTTGTGAATTTCCAGAATCTACTACATAAATGTTATCGATTGAATCTATTGCGATAGCCCTTGGATTCTTGAAATTAATATTATCTGTTGAACCAAATATGCCAAGTAATTTTGGTTTACTAAATTTAATGGATGAAACTGCGTTGATGTTTTCTATGTGAAGTCCTTGTACAAAGAATGTTACAGTTCTCGTGGCACCACCATAATCAATATACATATTCCACATTCCTTGCAAGTCATTTCTGTCAATTTTGTGGGGAATAATCATGTCTCCTGACTTCATTGGCGTAGTAACTTTGAGACCTTGTTTTCCACTTGGATCTTTAAACCAAAAATTTATAGAATTTGTAATCAAATTTGTAGTATGAATTTTTGCACTGATAATCTCACCTGGTCTATATTTTAATTTGTCAAGAAAAATTTCCAAATTAATATTTGGTTTGAGGGTAGGTTGTACCATCACCTGAAATGAACCTTTTTGAGTGATTCCAGCATATTGTATTTCCAAATTATAAGTTCCAGGTTTAGCTGCAATATTTTCTAGGAGCAAATTTGTATTAACTGCGGTAACTGGGAATATACGAGTTGTTGTATTGCCTAAAGGATCGGTGATTTTTAGTATGCCGCTTGATTCTTTTACTCTCGTAAATAAGAGATGTAGATTAACACTATCTCCTGTATCATATGTTTGCTTATCTGTTTGCAAAAAAACGGTCATAAGATTTCTTATATTATCTATTAGGAATGGCACTTCAACTGAAAGACTGTAGTATTGAATCTTGAATTTGTATTCTCCTGGTGGATTATCATTATCAATAATTTCACTTATCGGAAAATAGTATATCATACTATGTTGCAAAGCCCTAATGTCGATTTGTTTAAAATTCTTTACAAGATTTCCATCGCTGTCATAAAAATTCAAATAAAAAAATTGTGCATTTACAGCAACAGGAATGTAATATGATGTAGTGATGTTTATTTTCATAATATCTGGTTCATAGTAAAGCTCTTTGTCTGGTATTGCAGTAAGTTTGATAGGCTCTACTTTAAATGAAACTGTCTGTTTTATGCCATTATATGTATAATCTATTGACCAATTACCAAAGTAATTATCAAACGCATTTCTTAAAATCTGATGAGTTACTTTGCCTCCTTTTAACTGATCAAGGGAACCAGAAATGGTAGAACCATCAGGTCTATGTGCTACCCACAATACGGATCCTATATCGTATCCATGTATGTTAAGATCTACACTGATGTTGTCATTTGGACTAAAATCAGTAGATTCTGGAACGGCGTCTATTGTAATTGCATGAGCGTCTTGAGGAATTAGAAAAATTAATGTTAGGAACAACAAACCCGCACAAAGTATGATTTTCACTACATCGATTTTCTATTTTGAACAAATAAATCATTTTAGTTACTCATGCATAGATCCAATTGAATAAATATTGAAAAACTACAGATCGATTGCTTGAAAGTAAGACTATTTGAGATATTCACTTCACTTGAAGGAGAAGGAATACTATATGGAACAAAAACGCTTTTTGTGAGACTGGCAGGTTGTCCTTTCAAATGTTTTTATTGTGACACTAAAGATTCCTTACCAATGGATTCTGGGCAGGAATACACTATTGATGAAGCTTGTAAATTAATAGAAAACAACTTGGAAAAAAATACCTACAAGGTAAACTTTACAGGCGGGGATCCATTAGTTCAATCTGAAGCAGTCTCAGAAATGGCAAAGTTTGTCAAGACGAAAAAAATTCCAACCTACCTCGAATCATCGTGTTATGATTCCAAAAAATTTTCTCAAGTTCTTCCACATATTGACTATATTAAAATTGAATTTAAGACACCAGAATCCAAATTTGTTGATCCAAAACATTATTCTAAACTGTTAGAAAACGAATTACAGTGTCTTACACTGGCAGTAAATTCGAAAAAAATTACCTATATCAAAATTGTAATAAATTCAAAAACTCAACTTGGACCATTTAAGAAGCTACTAGAGGAGATTTTTACTAATGTCTCTAAATCAAAAATTGCAGGATTTATAATACAGCCAACCTATGGTATAGCAGAGCCAAGTTTGAAACAGCTTCTTAGTTTTTATGATGTAGTTTATCCATATTACAATGAAGCACGAATAATTCCACAACTTCACAAATTCATAGGTGCACCATGATGAATAAAGATAGAATAAAGCGACTAGTGAGAGAACTAATAGCAGAAATAGGTGAAGATCCTACTCGCGAGGGTCTGATGGATACTCCAGCCAGAATTGCAGACATGTATGCAGAAATTTTCAAAGGTTATGACGCAGAATCTGAACTATCTGTCAAGTTTTCTGAAGATTCTGATGTAATTATTGCAAAGGATATTCAATTTTATTCAATGTGTGAACATCATATGTTACCTTTCTTTGGAAAGATTGCTATAGCATATTCACCAAACGGCAAAGTTTTTGGAATTTCAAAATTAGTTAGACTAGTAGAAAAATATACTAAAAGATTGCAAATACAAGAAAGGATTACAAAAAACATTGCAGATGAATTGTATTCAGAAGGAGTAAAGGGAGTTATTGTGATCACAGAAGGAGAACATCTTTGTATGAAAATGCGCGGTGTTGAAAACGATGCCAAAGTAACTACCGTTGTATATAGAGGAATTTACGACAAAAAAGAAGCTAGGACAGACATACTGGATATGATTTACAATACCAGCTCAAAAACTAAAATAATTTAATTTTTGAAAAAACTAAATAATAACGTCTAAACTACAGCAAAACATGGGCGTACACAATAATGCACACGTGCCAAAAGAATCGTTTCCTACATTCTTATGGTATGCCATTGAATTCTTTATCGTGTTAGGAGCTGCTATTGGAATTTCAATGAATTCTACGAGTTATTTTCAAAAAATAGGATTTACAGAAGACATGACTAATTGGATATTTTGGGGAATGATTGGTGGTGTCTTTCTGGTCTATTATCTGGTTGTACGAAATTTTATTTTGAAAAGACCTATTTTATCAAACATCTAAAGCAGACCTAGTTTCTGTACTTTGTTTTATCACATATCTTGGCTTTAAGAAATGCGACTTTTCTATTATTACATGATTCACAGATACCGCAATGAATTTTGACATTGGCATAGCAACTCCAAGTTTTGAAGATTTCATCTCCAAGTCTTTTATAACCAATTTTTAGAAGATCACTTTTTGACAAACCAGCCATAAAAGGAGTCCACACATTGATTTTCTTTCTGAGTTTTTGCTTTATTCCATCAATTTCACCTTCATTAAATGCCTGTTCAACTAGTCTACTAAAGGAGGGTCTGCAATCTGGATATCTTTGATCGCCTTTATGGGCACCATAGGCTACTAATTGTACATTTTTTGAAAATGCCCATGCAGAAGCAATTGAGAGAAAAACGGCATTTCTTATAGGAACTACAATAGAATAATCAAACTTGGAAGGAATTTTCATTTTTGAGTTTGTGAGCACATTTGTATTCTCGTAAAGTTCCTTCATGAACTCTATATTTACAATTTTATGTTCTTTTAATTTTAAAATTTTTGCAAAATGTTTTGCTATTCTTATTTCTTGATTTGCCTTTTGACCATATGAAAAAGTAATTGCGTGAAGTTCAAACCTAGATTTCAAATGTATTGCTGTGCAAACGGAATCTAGTCCTCCACTGAAAATTATTATTGCTTTTTTCAATTTGAATGTCGTTGTTTTATGCCAAATAAATTGCTTGATTATGCTATAGTAAGTAGTGCTGCACCACATAATATCAAGACAACACCTATACCAACGCGTATTATTCCACGCTTTTGAACTATTTCTTTAAAATATAATATTCCCCAGGATACCGCAAAAAGAGTAGCTGTTTGAGAAATTGGATATGCTATTGTTATGCCTATCAGACTTACAGCAATTAACACTGATAGACTACCAATATTAAAAAGAGTTCCAGAAATGATTCCAGCAATAGTCTCCTTTTTGATAAATCTTCTCGCAAAGAAAAACAATGGAATCCCAATCATGAAAATGGAAAGACTTGACGAAAAAAATCCTGTTTGTAGAGTATGAGTTACCTGCATTGGAATTACGTAAGAACCTCCTATCAAACCTCCAGCTGCTGCTACTAGGTATCCTTTTTTTTGTATTAATGGATTTTTAGCTCCATTAGTTACAAATGGTAATCCACATAGTAAAAGCCCTATTGCTACTAATGCAAGAATTAATGAATTAAATTTTTCACCGAAAAATAAAACTCCCCATGTAAATGATGTTATAATACTAAATCCTGCAAGAAATGGCGATGTCCTTGCAAGTCCTATTAGTCTTACTGCATATAGAGCTAGAATATTACCAACAGTCCAAATTATACCTGCTATAAAACCACTTAATTGTATTTCAAAACCCCAGAAAAAACCAATTGGAATAGCAAAAAGAAGAACACCTATAGAAGTTGCTCCTTGTAGTTGCCAGACATTTGTGATACCTACTTTTCTAACTGTTACAAAAAAAGTTCCCCAGTTTATAGCTGCAAGAACAGCAAAAAGCAGACCCAAATATATCAAGTTAGTTTCTTTGTAAAAATTGTATTATAACTCGTTTTCTATCATCAGATAACTCATCTAAAGTTTAATTTCTAGAACATTAATTTTCTGTCATGACACCAAAATATCTTCAGGTTGAAAAAGATGGCGAAATTGTATTAATCACAATAAACAGACCAGAGAAACTTAATGCATTAAATCTTGAAGTAATCGATGAATTTATTTCAATATTAGATAATTTAGAAAAAGACCAGTCGAAGATAATTATTATTACTGGTGCTGGACAAAAAGCCTTCTCTGCAGGAGCTGACATTGAATATATGAGCAAGATAGGATCAGCGGAAGCAGAAAAATATGCATTGAGAGGACACGAGGTACTCAATAAGATTGAACAACTAGAAAAACCTGTCATTGCAGCAATTAACGGTTATGCACTTGGCGGTGGCTGTGAGCTTGGTCTTGCATGTGACATTAGGTTTGCTTCTCCAAATGCTCAACTTGGTCAACCTGAAGTTACAATAGGTATCTGCCCAGGATGGGGTGGTACTCAAAGGCTTTTACGAATTATAGGACCTGCTAGAGCAAAGGATCTAATATTTACAGGAAGAAAAATTGGTGCAGAAGAAGCTCTTATTATGGGTTTGGTGAACAAAATAATTCCAAACGAAAACCTTGTTTCAGAATCAAAAGCATATGCAAGAAATATAATAAAAAACAGTAGTTTTGCTGTTGGTATATCAAAGATGCTCATTAACAAAGGAATGGATGCAAATCTGGATACTGGTTTGAAGCTTGAAATCTATTCATGGTCACTTTGCTTTTCAAGTAAAGAAAGAGAAGAAAGAATGCGGGCATTTGTAGAAAAAAAATAACTAAAGTATTATTGTACCTTTACTTGGTTTGCATATGACTGTTTGACATTTTGTTTTTGCAGATTTGAACCCTACTTCCATAGCAGCACAAATTTTTTTAACATTCGATGTCTTCAAGGCAAAGGCAATAACAGATGGTCCTGCACCACTTATTGTGAAACCAAGTGCACCAGCTCGAAGGGCATTTTCTTTTACTTGAATAAAGCCTGGAATCATGTGTTGCCTTGCAGGTTCAACTATTATGTCTCTTACAGCACTTCCGATCATCAATGTGTCTTGTTTCATAAATCCTACTGTCATTGCTGTGGCATTTGAGAGGTTGCGGACATGATCTGAAAGTTTGATTTGTTTTGGTAGAACACTTCTAGAAACTTGAGTCTTCTTTGGTGGTATGAAAAGTTTGGGAATCGCAACACAAAGAACTAGATCCTTAGGCGGTTCTATTCTTATAATATTAAGTGGATTTGTTCTTACTATAACAAAGCCACCAAGTAACGAGGCTGCTACATTATCATAATGAATAGAACCTGCACTGGCTTTTTCTCCCATACCTGCAAATTCTACAAGAGTTTTTGCATCAAGATTAAGATCAAATAATGCATCAAAAGCTACAGCAGCAGCAGCAGCAGATGCTGCGCTGCTTCCCATTCCAAAACCTGCTGGTACTCCTTTGTTAATTTTTAAAACAAGACCAGACTTGATCTTGAATTCTTTTGCCATTTCTTTTATAACCAATCCGGCAGAATTTTTTTCTGGTAAAAGGGGAATCGAGTCAGAAGTTTGGATTTTAATTCCATTATTACCTTTTTCAAGTTGTATTTTGTCATAATAGGCATCAAGTGCAAGTCCAAACACATCAAAGCCGGGACCTAAGTTTGCAGTAGAAGATGGAGATTTTACAATAACTTTAGAGACCACTACTCTTCTACCTCTTCTCCCAAGTTAAGAATTCTGCTCAAGGCGGCTTCAAGGTTAATCATTCCTTCAGTAGTTGCATTTGAAATGGGAATCAGTCCTTGGGAAAATCCACCAACATTCAAACTTCTTAAAATATTCATCACAAGGGTATAGCTTTCCCCATCTGATTGTTTGGCAATTGCTTCTTCAAGACTATTCAGATTTGAAGACCACTTTAAAATATCTCTAATTCGGTCTTCTATAAGATCAATTTTTGTTAGAACATTAACAAAAGGCAAATTTAGCCTAATTTTGATTGATGAAGCAAGAAGTGCCATTGAAACAAAATTAGTTGGTGTGGTAACAAGTGAACCATCATGTAGAAATATTGCACTTTTTTGTTCAACATTAAAATTTTGTACAAAAAAAGGACCGCTTGTTCTGTATGCAAAAAGTTCTATTTGTCCCGGCGTGTCAACTATCAGATAGTCTGGATTTACATTATCGACATCTCTTTGCAGTTCATCAATTTTTGATGCGATCAGATCACTTGCCATTATCATTGCACCATTAGGTCCTAAATCATACTGTTTCATTACTGAGATAAGATCTACATAGTCTCGAACATCAACATCACAAGTATACGGTAAATTTTCTACTCCTGGATCCAAATTTAAAACACCAACAAAATTACCATTCTTTGTATAATAATCAAATAAGTTGGCTGTGAGTAATGATTTTCCAGAACCAGCAGTACCAATAATAAAAATGGCCTTCATTTTGACTAATAGCTATTTTTATGTTCAGCTTATATTTCCATCCCTGAATAATGCAGACAGTGAATTGGAAAATACTGGCAATTCCAGTAAGTATAATCCCGTTTGTTTTAATTGCTGTTACCTTTAACATAAGTCTTAATTCTCTTTTTGCTATAGGTCTTCTTCCTTTTGTTGGTGCTGCACTTGCTATGTGTTGTAAATTGTTTACACAAGGTCTAAAATTCAATTATTTAGTAAAAAAATTTCTTGGACCTGTGGAGACTAATTGGAAAACGATTTTAGTAAGAATTGGAAGCGAGTTTGTTACATCTACCACTCCATCATTTGTAGGCGGTGAATTGGCTAGAATAATGTGGTTAAATAAGAAAGGCATCCCAATTGGTAAAGCATCTTGGGTCACGATAATGGAAATTGTTACCGAAGTACTAGTAGCAGGAACTTTTGCTCTTACTGCGGCTGCATTTTCATTTCTTAATGGTGCCTATGTTATTGGGATCGCAATAGTTGCAATAAGTCTACCTGTCACTGGATTGTGGTGTACGTTATTTTTTTTATCTTCTAAAAGAACTTTTCAAATTCCTTCATGGGCCACAAAACTTGCTAAACGATCTGGAAGGGAACGCATCGTAAGATCTCTTGATAAAACAAATCTTTGGATGAAGGAGATCTGTGATATGAGTAGAGAAACCTTACATAACAAGCAAGCAAAAAAAGCCTTTGCTGTATCAATTATTATTTCTGTCTTTACTTGGGGATTTTATGGATTATCATTTATGATAATTGCAAACAGTGCAGGTTATGTTATAGATTTCTTTCATTCACTTATGGCAGCAATGGCTTCAAACGCTATAGGAAACTTACCAGTTACAATTGGTGGATCTGGTCTTACAGAATTTGCAATCTGGGCATATCTTGGACACCTTAATACGCTAACCTTTGAGGCAGCAAAAAATAGTCTTCAATGGAATGTTGTAATAGGCTGGAGGATTGCAACTTATCATGTTGGTCTTGTTATAAGCTGGATATTCTTGATGAAAATTGTATACCCAGGCATAAAAAATACAAAAACTGTATAGAAACCACTTTATTTTCAAAGGCCCTTTTTTGTTTTAATGAATTATGCCAACAAAGTAGTTGTAATCACCGGAGCTTCTAGCGGTATTGGTGAAGAATCGGCAGTAGAATTTGCCAAACGAAAAAGTAAGGTGGTATTGGTTTCACGAAATAAACAAAATCTTGAAGTTTTAGCAGAAAAAATTAGAAAATACAATTCAGAAATTTTGGTCTATCCATGTGATGTATCCCAAAAAGACCAAGTTGAAAAAATGGGCAGAGCTATCTTGGAAAAGTTTGGTAGAATTGATATTTTAGTCAATAATGCAGGTTTTGGCATTTATAGTCCAATTCATGAATCAAAAATTGAAGAAATAGAATCTCAGATGGCGACAAACTATTTTGGGATGGTTTATTGTACAAAGATATTCCTGCCAAAAATGCTAGAGCAAAAATCAGGACATATAGTAAATGTTGCTTCAGTTGCTGCAAGTTTTGGTATACCTGGAATTGCATCATATTGTGCATCCAAGTTTGCCATGTTAGGTTTCTCAGAGGGTCTTTATCATGAGCTAAGAGGAACTGGAGTTGGGATTACTGTAGTCAGTCCTATCATGGTTAGGACTAACTTTTTAAAACATCAATCTTTCAAATCATTTCCAAAATATTCATCAATGTCACTTAGTTCTAGTGCTGTAGCTAAAGCAGTAGTAAGAGCATCATCTTCACCAAGACTAGAGATTATCGTCCCATCGTTTGTTAGAGTTGCAGTGTGGTTCAAACAAACATTTCCTTATCTAATTAATCCAATTGTAGGCGCAGCTTTTCGAAAGGCAATGAGAACAAGAAAAGTACTCTAATCTGCAATAGAAATTATTCTTCTTCAGATTCTGATGAACTTGAAGTACCAGAATCCACATCCATTGCTTCAAGTTGTGTGAGCTCGAACTGGTAAATTGCATCCATCTCTATCTCTATCTCTTTTTTTAGAAGTTCTACTAGTTTTTTACTCAATGGTGCCTTGACAGAATTAAATGTAAATTCGTATACGACGCCCTTCATCAAGTCTGCAGTTTTGGATTTTTTTGGTAAATCTAATGTTATGATACGTCTTCCATCCTCAACTTCTTCATATAGCTGAACATCAATCTTGTAATCTTTATCGTAGATTTCAAGTATGTAACCAGTTCTAGTTACTGACTCGGGTTTGCCGAATTTTGCATTTTTTATTTCATCTTGAGCCCATTTTGGAAGTTCTTTTGCCATTTTTGATTTCACTCTGAAAACTAACTTTGCTTTTCTTTTTTACTTGACGTCCACCAATCTCGATATTCATCGTGTTTGTCCTCTCTTGTTTTCTCACGACGATTTAATCTATCTCTGATATCGCTTATCTGTTCTCTAGTTGCATAAAGACCGCATTTTTTACAGATAAAATGTTTTGTGTTAAGATCAAACTTCATCTCTATCTGTACTTCCTTGGCTGCGCACTCAGGACAATCAGTCAATGACGCCAATCATCAAAATTATCCATAAAAGCCTTTGCCAATTTTCTGGTACGCGGTCTCTATCGTCATCCCTTTCGGTCAGTTCGCCCATCGAAAATGCCGCGTACCAGATTTGAAACTAAGTAAAGAAAAATTATAATCCTTTCTAACTCTCTAACATTTCAGAAATTATTTTTGCCGTGTTTTGTGCACCATTTCTATTAAAATGTCTCGCAAATTCAGTAACATGTTCCAAGTATACCTCATAATTTTTTTGTATTTTATGAACGCCCATTATCACTTGTTTTTTGTTTGTTGCAAGAACACCTAGATGTCTGTCTTCTGCCCATTTTATCTGGTTTGTATGTTCATCATAGATTGGAATGCCTATGATTGGCTTTGCTTTTATTCCAAGTATTTCACCCATTGCCGTATGTGAACCGTTTATCACCGCATATTTACACAAATCCAGGACTACGTTCTTTTCCTGCTCAGACAAAAATCCAACATTAATTTGTATCCAATCTATTTTTTTATCAAAAGCTTCAGAAAAGGAATACGCTTTACCGTCTTTTCCAGTAACTCTATCTATAGTTGGATCATTTTTGGCATAAGAGACTATCCTCTTTTCATTACGCATCTCATTTGCATGAAAAACTTGTTTGTATTTTTTGCCAGTTGCGTCATTGGTAGCTTTGTTGCCAGTTTGCATCCAATATCCAAAACTTTCATTTTCAATTAATTTTTCTAAATCTGACTTTGGTTTTGGCTTTGTTATTATTCCATTTGAAAAATGTCCTGCATAAGCCACTTTTTCCTTTATCTTATCTGTGAAGTTGAGATTATACTCACAGATAGTGTTTGGGGGAGCAGAATCAGCTACTATTATCTTTGTAGCTTTTGCTATCTGTTTTGATATGTAAACTACTGAAGGGTAAAAATATGAATGTGATTTCCAAAGTTTTGGTTTAAACTGGTTTGTTACAAATACACAATTAATTCCTCTTTTTTCTGCTAATACATTAGATCCAACATCACCATCATTTATTACAAGATCAAATTTTTGCGTATCGTATAGTTTTGCTTCTTTTATTAGATAGTTTGAAATTTGTTTAACTAAAGGTGGATTCCCTGAAACTGGAAGTAAAAAATTCCACAGTGAACGTGTTACACTTGGACCTTTCTTTCCATCAATTGGTGTTGGCATGAAAATTTCATGAATATGTTGTTTTTTTGTAGAAAATTTTTCAAGTAGTTTTTGATATATTTCGCCCTTACTTGAATAATGAACCTCAAACTCTGATTTTATATATTTAGGCAGAACCTGATCTAATGCCATCATTCTCGTGTAATGGCCATTTCCCCACGGGTAGATGAATTCACCTATCTTTAACATGAAATAAAATCAATACATCCCGTTTAAATTCTCAATGATCAGATTTTATTGAATCAATAATATCGTGTACATTTTTTGTACCTGTTTTAATCATTATTATCTTTCTTGTTTTTATTGTTGCCTGTGAAATCTTATGAATTTTGTCTTGTTGCATGTTGTTGCCTTTGAATTTCAGTTTGCATAAATTTTGTATTTTAGACATGTATTTTTCTAATCCTAACTCGTTTGCATTTTCAAAAATACTATTATCCACTCCTAGAAGAGGAAACCACGGTATTAGCTTTTTTCTCAGTACTGCATTGGCATTATACTCAATAAACCAAGAAGGAAATATTAGAGGTGAAACTGCAACTGAGATCCTTTTTATTTTTATTCTGGTTGCAAGAACTGAAAGTATTTCTGTAATGGCAGCAACCTTAAACAAAATACTTGAACTTTCAGATGATTTTAAAGAAAGTTTGCAAAACTGAAGTTCAACCTTATCTTGTATTATGTGTGATAATATTTGATTTATCATCTTGATTATGTTTAGAAGATCTGGCTCACTTTGATAACATACTAAAATTTTAGGTTCAAAACCTATCTTAATTATCTGAAGACATGAAATTGCTGAAAATTCATCATACACACAACAAAGAATTTCTTCATTATGAGAATTATATGGGATTCCACCATTGCCTTTATCGATAAAAATACAGATGTAGGCATGTGATTTTGTAAGGTATGTGTAAAGAAGTTTATCGTAGACTGTTTCAGAACCAGGTTTAGTTTGTAGATGGGATGTTTTTTCAATTAGTGAGGATGTTGCAGCTAGCTCCAAGTCTTTTGGCATATATTGGATTGTTCGTCCTTCTACTTTTATTAGGAATTTTTCCCCTTTGAGAAGAAGGTTTGAACTAATTTTAACAATGTTGGAAAGAGCACTCTGAAAACTATTTTCTACCTCTGTCGCAATTGCTATCTTTTCAATTCCAAAAAGTGTGCCTATTATTGAGGACGCAATAACAGGATCTTTTGCGTCTATTGTTATGATAGAATCATTTTGTTGTATTTTGTCATAACTCTGGTTTTTCATTTTAAGAATTTTAGATATGTTTGAAATTAGATAATCTATTTTGTTTAGAGAAAAAATGGTAGGGAAAACGACAATTACTGTTTTCTCATTCATCTGCTTTCTTTGTTTCAAGTTCTTTATAACTCTAGAATGGTTTTTCTTTCTAATTGAATCTAGTAATAATTATATGACCAAAAGAAATGCAATTCTTTATGGGCAAGTTTACTGTTGAACAAATTAATCAGTTAAATAACGATCTAAAAACTCCACAAGAAGTTCTAAAATGGACAATCGATAATCTTCATCCAAAGCTAGGAATGGCATCAAGTTTTGGTGCGGAAGACGTAGCAGTCATTGATATGATGATGAAGATAAACCCAAAGGCTAGAATCTTTACCCTTGATACAGGAAGGCTCAATCAAGAGACCTATGATGTGATGGACGAGATTCGAAACAAATACAACATAAATCTTGAGGTCATGTTTCCAGACCAAAACGAGGTAGAACAGATGGTTCGAGTAAACGGAATGAATCTGTTTTATCAAAGCATGGGGAACAGAAAACTTTGTTGTGGGATAAGAAAGGTTCATCCTTTGAATAAAATGCTTGCAACACTTGATGGCTGGATAACGGGACTACGAAACGACCAAACTCAGAACCGTGCAGGCTCAAAAAAAATTGAAGTGGACGAACAGCACAATGACATGATCAAAATAAATCCAATAATTGACTGGAGTTGGGATCAAACTTTGGATTATATCAAATCAAATAATATTCCATATAACAAGTTACACGATAAGGGTTATCCTAGTATTGGATGTGAACCGTGTACACGAGCAATAAAACCAGGTGAACCACTAAGAGCAGGGAGATGGTGGTGGGAAACTGATCCGGAAAAAGAATGCGGTTTGCACGCAGAACACGGTAACAAGTGAGTCTTTTGGAACAAGGTAAGGGAGTTGCTAGACCACACGGTGGCAAGTTAGTAAACAGAATAACAACTAAAAATTCTTCTGGGGCATATTCAATATCAGTTAATGCTGATCTTGCAAGTGACATTGAAAACATAGCAGATGGAATTTTTAGTCCGTTGGAGGGGTTTTTACTACAACAAGACTTTGAGGCAGTAGTTAGTAAAGGAATATTAGCAAACGGAATTCCTTGGACAGTTCCAATTGTACTTGATGTAGACGAGCAAACAGCTACTAAAATGAAAGATGCACGCGATGTTAGCCTAAAAAATCCTCAGGGAGAAGATTTTGCGATTTTGCATGTTGAAGATGTGTATACTTTTGACAAAAACACGACTGCAAAGGGTGTCTATGGTACAACTGATCCAACCCATCCGGGTGTTGCAAAGACCATGTCAATGCAGGACTTTCTTGTTGGTGGGAAAATCGACTATGTCAAAAGGCCGTCTGAGATACCCATACGAAAATATCGAAAGACACCAATTGAAACACGATCAAGCTTTGAAAAATCAGGATGGAAAACCATTGTAGCTTTTCAGACAAGAAATGTGCCACATGTAGCTCATGAAATGCTTCAAAAGGCATCTCTTAACACACATGATGGTCTTTTTGTAAATCCATTGATAGGTAAGAAAAAATCAGGAGATTTTACGGATGAAGTAATAGTTGGTGCCTATGAAACACTAATCAAGTATTATTATCCACAAAACAGATGTCTTCTTGCAACACTTCATACAGAAATGAGATATGCTGGTCCAAAAGAAGCAATTCATCATGCCATAATGAGAAAAAACTTTGGATGTACTCATATTATAATAGGTCGTGATCATGCAGGTGTTGGAACATTTTATGATCCATTTGCTTCACAGAAGATATTTGATGAATATCCTGATCTTGAAATAGAACCTGTCTTTTATCCTGCATTTTTTTATTGCAAAAAATGCCTTTCATTTGCAAGTGAGAGAAACTGTCCGCACGGACCAGAACATCAAGAACAACTTAGTGGTACTAAACTAAGAACAATGATTCTTGATAAACAAAGCCCATCAGAATACATGATCAGACCAGAAGTCTCCAAGATAATAATGAGCTGGGATAAACCTTTTGTTGAATAAATTTTTGTTTAAAATTTCTTCAGCCAGTTTTATGCACCATATTACAATCTTTGTTCTTTTATTAACAATTCCAATTTTTCCAGCATTTGCACAATCTCCAATGAATAAATCAGAGCACCTAGACTCTGTCGAAATTCCATTTAGTGCATTTAATGTAGTTAGTCATAATGCAACTGTTTTTAATCTTGAGCACGAACATGCTACAAACTGGCAAATTGAAATTCAAAATAAACTCCTTTATGCAAACCCAAACGGTAATGCTATAGTACGAATATATGATAACTTGAACACGGAAAAATTTGTTGAATTTGGAATGGGTAGCCTACCTGATTACAAATTTTGGGTAGCTGTCAATACTCCTGCCGATGGATATTTTGTGATTCATGAAGACAGAACTGATGGTTGGTCTCCAGATAAGGTAATTACTGTTCAACATTCAAGTAATAGCGGCCTTTCTGTAACAGTTGGACCAAAAACAATTGTAGATCAATTAGATGTAGGAGATTTTACAATAAAGAATTTTGCAGTTTATGGAATGGACTCTACTACCGATCCACCTGCAACTAACTCTGGAAGTGTAACTCTTAATTTTCTATCTGGAGATCCTGCTCAAAATCCAATATTTTATATGCCAATGATTGTCCTTGCGGGAACGGCAGTTTTGATAATAGTACTAGTAAAAACTAAGAAGAGAACCTAGTCTTATAATAATTGCATTCTTTTTTTATCTGACATACATCACACATAGGAGATATTGGTTTACAGACGTTTTGGCCATACATAACAAATGTGTCATTTATTCTAAGCCAGTACTTTTTTGGAATTTTTTTAATTAATTCAAGTTCTGTCTCTTCTGGGGTCTTTGTTTGTACTAAACCAAGTCTATTTGATATTCTATGAACATGAGTATCCACTGGTATTGCAGGCTTTTCAAATGCGTATACCAGTACACAATTTGCAGTTTTTCTACCCACTCCTGGAAGCTTTAGCAATTCTTCTAATGTATCTGGAACTTTGTCCGCATATTTTGAATGAATGAGGGATGCAACTTCAATGATTCTTTTTGCCTTTACGTGATAAAATCCAGTTGACTTGATTATTTTTTCAACATCTAATAACTTGGCTTGTGCGAGTGATCTGGCAGATTTGTATCTTGCAAATAATTTTCTTACCACAGCCGAAGTGTTCTCATCTCGTGTCCTTGCTGACAGTATAGTGCCAATAAGGATGCTAAGAGGACCACCTGTTTCAGCTTCACGTAATTCTCTTAATGCAGTCATTCTAGGTGGTTTGACAGAATTCATTGTTTCCATCATGCCATTCAGAATTTTTTTCATTTGTTCCAAGTTCTTAATCATATTTTAGACCATACAAGTAATTATATCTGTTAGAATAAGGACGCATATTGGATTTAACAAAAGATGAAGAAGCGGCATTGAAAGGTGAACAAGGAGAAACACTAGCTCTTGCATACAGAGTACTAGTAGCTATAGGTGAAGCTACTGATGCTGATCGCCTACTACCTGTAGAATGGGCGCATCTTTCTGGAATTAATTATAATACTATAGGAGATGCAGGGGAGGAATTTCTTGCAAAATTAAGTAAGGATGCCAAATTCAAAATTAAAACTACAGTAAATCCAATGGGTTTTGATTTTGATACTGTTGCAAAATATGATCTTGATGACGAATTTATTACAAAACAAAAAAGCATAAAAAATTCTTATGAAAAGATGGGAGCGATCCCATCCTTTTCTTGCATTCCATATGAGATTTTTGATTTACCAAAAAGCGGTACTCATGTCTCTTTTGCTGAAAGCAATGCTGCAATTTATGCAAATTCTATATCAAAACTTAAAACAAACAAGGAAGGTGCGTTTAGCGCACTTGCAAGTGCATTGACAGGCAAAAGTCCTTTTTCAGATCTAAGAAAGGACGAGACTAGAGATCCTAATTTGACAATACACATGAAAGCAGATAAAAAAGATGAACTTGCATTTGGGCTGCTAGGATATTATGCAGGAAAAGTAGCAGGAAGCTCCATTGCCATTTCTGGAGTAAGCGAGCTTGATAGACGTAGCTGCAAATCACTTTGTGCCGGAATGGGTACATCAGGCGCGTGTGGAATGTTCACTCTGGGAGATGCCAAAGGGGAAACGATTGATTTTGATAAAAAAGAGATGCAGAATACTCGTGATGAGCTAAATACTGCAGATTCTGGTGACATTATAACTCTGGGCAGTCCGCAGCTAGGTCTTGATGAAATATCAGATCTTGCAGGTATGCTAAAGGGAAGAAGCTTCAAGAAACGTTGTATGGTGTTTTGCCCAAGAGCAATTCAGGAACAGGCAAGAAAGTTTGGTTATGCAAAAGAAATTGAACGTGCTGGTGGAGAACTTCTTTATGATTGTTGTATATGTCTTACACCCTTAATTGATAAGAAAAATGTAGACGGTGTAATTACAAATAGTGTAAAAGGGGCATATTATCTGCGAACCTCAAATGGAGTAGATGTAAACCTGAAAAGCCTCAATCAAATTGTAGAGGAGGAAACAAAATGACTCTAAAGGTAATTGTAAAAGGCAAAGTCCAGGGTATTGCACTAGTTGCAAAAAATCCGATGAATTTTCTTGGTGCAGTTGACAAAAAAACTGGCAAAGTCAGAGATGAAAAACACGATCTCTTCGGTAAATCTCTTGCAGAAAAAATTCTTGTTTTTCCATATGGTGTTGGAAGTAGTGTGGGTGCTTATACAATATATTCTCTAAAATCCAACAAATGTGCTCCGCAGGCAATGATTTGCTTAAAGGCGGATCTTACTACTGCTTCTGGCTGTGCTCTTGCAAACATTCCTCTAGTTGTAGTATCGAAAGACAAATACGATTCCATAAAAGATGGCACAAAAATTCTTCTTGATGCAGAAAATGGAAAAATTCTATAGGAAAACTCTTTCTACATTTCCGTTTGGTTTTGTCTCCCTGAAAACAATTCCTTCAAATTGTAGTATTATGGTGCTTTTACTCTTCCAACAATCAAGGGGAGCACCTGCCTTCTCACACGTATGATTAAGAAATTCTTCCTCATTCCAACCGTACTCAACAGGAACTTGTGGTAAGAGAAGCCCAGAACCAAACTCCCATTTTACAATAAGACCATCTCTGCCTACCTTGATCTTGTTAAGATATTCGTAGGGATTTGTTACCATTACTTCTACAGGAGAGGTCAAAACGGTTACCTCAAAAGAAATCTCATTTAATTCCTCATACTGAACTTGTGGAAATCGTGGATCTTCGGTCGCGGAAGCAATTGCTGCATCTACTAGAGATTGATAGAGTTTTTTTACAGGCGTTGGAAATCCAATACACCCTCTGAGATTTTCTTTTTTGTTCAAAGTTACAAAGACTCCAGAATTATACGAAAATTTTGACTTAAAATCTTTCTGTAAGATAATTTTTTTTCTTGTCATAAGATGTTCTTTTACTGCAGCTCTAGCTGTCTTTACTATGGTCTCCCCATCTTGATCTGATAGTATCATTGTAATCTGTTGTTTAATTTATTAACAAACTCTTGAAGTTTTGCAAAATGTGTACCTTTCCAATAGATCTTTTTACATGAATCACACATCCAAAACTTTTCTTCTCTTTCCAAAATTCCTTCGAGAACTTTGCCTATAATTCGGTATTTTTCTATTGACTGTAAACTACCGTTGCAGACAATACAACGAGAATTATTTGTATCCATTACAAATCGATCAAGTTTTATTTTTGTATTTATTTGTGCAATTTGTTCAAGTTCGTCATTTCCTCTAATAAGTACGGAAACAACACTTTGCTTTTCAGCAATTTTGGTAAGTTGTTCATCTTTTGTTAAGATTATTCGTTTTTCATTTTTTGCTATTGCAATGAGCTTATCATCCTCAATGGATGAAAAATATTTTGAATCATATCCAAGAATTCGTAATTTTTTTGCTAGATTACCAAGCATTGCATCTACTATGAAATTAGGTCTTTTTTCACTCAATTAAATGCCTGTCCCATGCCTGATCCCACCATGTGACTATCTCCTGCAGGTAAAACTCGAATAAAATCATCAATACTTATTGCTTTAACAATTTCTTCTTTTTCTTTAAATTTTTGAAATTCAATTTTGATTTTTTTTGCGGCTTCTACCATTTCTAGACCCGATGGCTCAATAGTAACATAATAGACACAATTTTTTTTGATCGGCTCAGTCGGTCCACACATCAATGAATAACTATCTCCTTTTTGATATAGCCCTACAGAAAGTTGTAGTGTAGTTACTTGAACAAAATTCCTTGTCCCTTCAACTATAAATGAACCCTTTGCAATAAATTGGCCACTTGGTGCTGCTGTTTTTATCTGATCTGAAGTTACCCAATATGCATTTAGTCCATACAATCCTTCTCTCCAAGCTCTGCTAAAACAAACTGTGGCGTGTGCAGTTTCCTTTACACTTGTAACTGTATTATCAGAACTATTCTTTAATAAGAAAAAAGGTGATCCGACAATTTCTGCATGAAATACTTTATCATCTTTTTCAAGGTGCTTTCTTATGACTGATGAATTTGATGATGCATCACGGCCACCTATTGCCAAGAGACCATCTGAAGTGAAAAACCATCTGTATCTCTCATACCATTCCCTCTTTTTTTGTACTGAAAAAACAATAGAGTCTTTTGCAATACTAGCTTGTTTTCTAAATCCTTCCAAGATTCTTTCGGTTTTCCTCTTTTCTAATTCTATAGTCTCAATTGCTTTTAACTGCTTTTTTGATTCATTAAATAATGTGGATGCAATTGCTGGTATGGATGAATCTGGATTTATTTTTATTTTCTCATCTTTAACTATTAGAAATGAAATTCCTCTTTCTTTTGCAAGTGATGTGTTTTGATCCTTAAACATCTGTAAAATATTGGGATCCTCAAGTGATGCTACTCCTTTAGAAGTAAGTTCTAAAAGAGATTTTGCTACAGCTGAGATTGCACCAGTTCTTTGCTTAACTGTAGAAATTGCTTTGGTTTGTTCCTCTAATTTATGTTCAAATTCCTCTATCTTTTGAGTAACAGTGTTTGCTTGTGATGTTTTGCCAGCTTCAAGAAGATTTTCTGTAAAAAGTAAATCAAGGCCTTCCATAAAAGTTGCTACTCCAGTACAGTTTTTGTTTTCTATATCTCCTAGCGGCAGAGGTAAAACATCTGATGTCTTTTCATCACGTACTAGTAATGGTTCATGGATTCCATTTACAACTTTTTCTGTAATCGATTTTGTAACACTAAAAATTTTTTCTATATCGTTATCAGAAAGGCTGTTTCCTGGTGACTGTGGATCTATGTTTGCAAGTTTCATTATCTCTTCCGCATATTTCGTAGGAAGTCCTAGAGTCCTGCCTATCCATCTTACTGTGGCAGTTGAAACTGATTTAATATCTGAAAGATCTTTTAATGCCATTTCAAAAATGTTTAAACCGCCTAACGGGGGCAATTCGTAATTAAAACCCACATTTAATTTTCTATGTCTGACATCAATTGAATGCAATAAAGAAAGAATTTTCATTTCTTTATTACATAGAACAATATTGCCATCGCCAAAAAATTCCCCTACAAGAACAAATTCCTGACTTAATCCACTAAATTTAATGTATACAATTCTTTCTGTGCCAATTTGTTTTATTTCAGAAATTTTGGATCTTAGAAGATCACTTCTTAATCGCTTTACTAGTCTATTTTCTTCAATTTGTTCTATCTTTCTTGTAGTAATCCAGAAGCCAAATGTGGAAAACATTAACAAGATATCTGGTTTATCGGGATGATGTAATTTGAAAAGAATACTGTTACGGCTTATTCCATAGATATTACTTACATAGTATTCGCTTGTCTTTTTACTAATTTCATTTACCAAGTAACGTAACTCGATACCAGCTATTGTCATAATGAAGAATTATTGCTCTAAAATTATACTGTTACTATTTGATAGTTATCCAAAGATTTTAAACAAGGATGACTGTGAGTCATTTTGTAAATTTAATTGACTAGACATCCAAAAAAAGAAAAAGAAAAGCCTGCGCCAAATAATCCAAACACGAAGGATACCTCCCCAGAGGTGCCTGCGCCAAACCAGACAGAAGGGGTTAAGCGAAAAAATCCACTTGACAAACTTTTCTGGCTTCGTGTAGGTATGGGTATACTTGCAGGAGCACTATCTGCAGAACTTGGATATTCTATTGAAGAGACATCAAGACCATTTTTAGGATTTGGAATTATGATCATCTTGTTTATCATATCATATGCAGTAGCAAAAGCAATGCGAATTCAATTGCCAGCCTCTGATAAGAAAAAACTTATCATGACAGGTATAGGAAGCTATTTTTTCATGTTTATATTTAGTTGGATTCTTGTAAACACCTTGATTCATCCAGAAGTAGGTTTACAAGTTATTAGGTAGCACTAAATATCAAGGCTGTATCGTTTATCTAGAATGTGGAAACATAGTACTCCTGGAATTCCAGACGAATTTTTTGAGAGAGCTGAAGAAGTTCCTATAACTAAAGAAGAGGTAAGAGCTGTTCAGATAAGTAAAGGAAGGCTCTCACCAGGCCAGATAATCTATGACGTTGGTTGTGGAAGTGGTTCTGTATCTATTGAGGCTGCTTTGCAGGTACGACAATCAGGCAAAGTATTTGCGATTGATCTAGACCCTAATGCAATAGATTTAACCAAGAAAAATCTTGCCAAATTTCAAATTTCTAATGTTACAGTGATTTTAGGTAACGCTAAAGAAAAAATTTCAGAATTGCCAATGGCTGATGCAATTTTTATAGGAGGCACAGGTGGTGACACAGTAGATATTGTAAAACTCTGTGAATCCAAACTTAAACAAGGTGGTAGAATAGTAATAGGGACAATCCTCATTGAAACTTTGTTTGGAGTTTTGAATATAGTTGAAAAGCTCAAATTCTCATCAATAGATATCACACAAATTACAATTTCAAAGAGTCGCAAAACCTCTACTGGTACAATGATGCTTGCAAGAAATCCAGTGACCATAATTTCAGCAACAAAAATCTAGCGACTTGTTTTTTTGACGTTTTACGCCTACTATCGAACAAAACATGTTCGATAACAAAGTATGATTTGTCATTATATTCTTCTAGAAAAGCAAACTTACGAATAAAATAGCTCAGGTTTATGCCACTTACATGTAAATATGGTAAAAATTTGTAAGTTGGATAAAAGCTTACGCACGGAAATATCTTACTTACAATTAATCTGTAAATACAAGCAGCTTTTGATTGTAAGTAAAACTTTGTGACTAAGTTAGAAAAAATTTGTAAGTTTTGAGAAAATGAGCGTAAGAAACCTAGTAAACTTACGAATAAGTAAGGAAGGTCTAGTAAGTAATAATTTAATTTTAGTAAGTTTTAGCTTTCTTACAACTGTTTACAAAGTATAAACATGGTATATTGTCAGTAGTACCAAAAAGGTACTGCGTACCCTGACGATTTTTAGTATCTTTTGCAAATTCCTTCGTATCTTTTAGTGTATATGTACTCGTAACTTTCTTTCGCGTTGTACCTTTCCCGAGGTTACCGTTACTTTGATACCTTTTGGGAAAATAAGTATATGAGGAATCAGATCAGTATGTGAAAGCTTCCAAGTTTTCTTGAATTTTTCAAAGAAATTAAAGTTCAGTGATATAATTTCATTCTTCTTTGCCACGATCAACCTTTGGGTCGTGGTTTTTTGCTGATTAGATTAAGGAATCTACTCACTTCAGGAAGCGCATATGTAAATCCTGTATGAATACATTGTTCAGATTTGCATGAAAGACAATAAAGTGAATCGTCTTTGATCTGTACATCGACAATCTTGCCTTCTTTTGAATCCATAATTGACATTTTACCAGAAGAAATTTCTCCTCCCCATCTAGAAAGTCTTGGAATATTTAACGACCAACGCATATGCACATCCAGTAACCATTCTAAGAGCTCACTAAGCGTAATCTTGCTACTTGACATCTTATTTAGGTCTTCAACGACTTTTTTGTAATTATTATAGACCTCTTCTTTCAAAGTGATGCTTTTGAAGCCCTCTTTTGGCATGGTATATGTCTAAAACAGTACTTACGGTAATAAGCATTAACTGGTACTTTGATCTTTTTCAATGATTACAGTACTATTATATAGCTTGAACGGTACTATACAAGTAATAGTACGGTAATAAAATGAGTCTAACATCGTCCCAATCACAAAAAATTCTGAAAAAATCTAGAAACCGACTCTATGGAAAGAAAAAATCACATGACGAGATACTAAAAGAGATTGTCAAACTTGCACTACAAGGCACTTCGATGCAAGAAATGGTCAAGATCACGGGAAAAGGCAGGACACAGATATGGAGCTATCTTGACGAAGCTGCAAATCTTGGTCTGATACAGAAAACTTCGACAGGAAGGATCAAACTCGCACTACAAATCAAAGATTCCAAAGTCTATGAGATTGTAGACAAGGATAGATTCGTAAAAAAATACAAGACAGTAGCTGACTGGATTGCTGACATGCGGACAAGAAAAGGAGGCAAGCCAGTAGTTGCATGGCGTTCTAATTTAAGCAAGCTCAAAACAGTATGCGATACTTTGAATCTGAATCCTTACGAGCTGTTATCTGCAAAAAATGGCAAGCAACATGGAGGAGTAGAAAGCGCATTACGAGATTTTGCACATGCAATGCAAACTGGACAAGTCAAATATGCATCAACAAGAGGCAGTAAACCTACATCTGATGATATCAGTACTAGATTTTTCAATTATGTTATGGTATCTCGAAACTTTTGTGCAGTAAACGGAGTATCTATTCCACCAAAAATTAATGGAGTTTTGTCTGGTAAAAAACAAGGTTACGCAAAATATTCCCATGTCAAACTATCATTTGAAAAAATAGATGAGTGTGTCAAGCTTCTTGGAGAAAAATACGGTTATGCATCAAAAGAACAGGCACTTTTTGTATTTTTTTATCTTACCTGTGCTAGAAAACAAGCTGGACTGGATGTAAAAGTACATACTATTACTATTCATGAAAGTGGTTGGATTACTTGCAGGGTTAATGAGAGCAAGACAGGCGATACTTGGATAAAGTACATTCCAAATGACAATCCCCATCAGAAAATTTTCTTGGATTATGTGAAAAAAAGGGAGGGTTGCAACTATCTTTTTGGTGATTCTGTGGAAGAATTGAACAAGACGTATGATCTACTGCCTGCAATATTTGGAGAAATCTACAGAATGGCTGGAATTAAGGAAGAATATTTTTACATAATGCAGGTTCATGCGTTGCGACATGTTGGAGCTCATTACTGGCTAAACAGGACAAAATACAATCATGTTATTGTATCAAGAATTGGAGGATGGAAATCTGTTCAAACTCTCATTGATTGTTACGGACAACCTGATGAAGATTACATAATCAATTTTCTTACAGATAATCATGTCCATAATTAGATCATTCTTAAATCAGGCTCATATGATATTAAAAATAAAGTGGCAAAAATTAGAAAAAATAAATCAGCATCAAAACCAAAGAAGCCTAAGATTAGTAAGAGAGAACCAACTGAAAATAAAATTAAACAATACGTACACAATGATACAAAACGTTCCTACAATCCACCAGTTGGATTGGTGACTCCTGAAACTGATATTGATATGCCTACAAAAAAATACTCCTATGATCCACATTTAGATCCTCAGCTTATCTGGAGTGGAAAGACAGAAAATACTAGTTTTGAAGTAGATACAGTTTCTTTACACGTTCATGAACGAATAGATCCATTAACAATTATTAATAAAATATTGAAAAATCCAAAAGATCAACATCAGAAAACTATATTTGAATTCTTTGGATCACCAGAAAATAATCCACCCCTGAGAGAAGCAATTGAATTTTACAAACATGATCAGAGTTGGTCAAATAGATTGATAGCTGGTGATTCTTTACTTGTAATGAATTCATTATTACAAAAAGAAGGAATGAGTGGACATGTTCAAATGGTGTACATCGATCCTCCGTACGGAATAAAATATGGTTCTAACTTTCAACCATTTGTTAATAAGAGAGATGTAACGGATGGAGAAGATGAAGACCTCACACAAGAACCCGAAACGATCAAAGCATTTCGAGATACTTGGGAATTAGGTATTCATTCTTATCTAACATATCTCCGAGATAGATTACTATTAGCACGTGAAATGCTAACTGACAGTGGTAGTGTTTTCCTACAAATCTCTGATGAAAATGTACATTTTGTAAGATGTTTGATGGATGAAATATTTGGAGCAAAAAATCAATGTGCTACTATAGCTTGGAAGAAAGCCTCACCTCAATCAGCTACTATTCGTAATAGTTTTAACTATCTACTTTGGTATGGAAAAGACTCAGAAGCACTAAAACATAAAGCTAAAAGACTCTTTCACAAACGAACTGGGATAGAAGGCACAACACAAGATCCTAAAAAACTTGCATTATGGGCAGATTTTCCAAATGGTGAAACTCGTTCTTTAACTACAGAAGAGAAGCGAAATTTAAGTGGACTTCCTGAAAACACAAGGGTTTTTCGAATTGATAAAATTGTAGATAGAGGTGAAACTGAAGAAAAGAGATTTGGTTTTGAATTTCAAGGTAAGACTCATTGGCCAAAACAAGGTTTCTCTTGGAGAGGTAATCAGGAAGAAATGATACGTTTACGAGATGCTCATAGAATCGTAGTTACTCCAGAAGGTTTAGGTTACAAATTTTATATTGATGACTATCCTGTAATAGAAATTACTAATCTATGGGAAGATACAGCTGGAAAAGTTCCTGACATGATATATGCTGTACAAACTAATGCAAAAATTATAGAACGATGTATGCTACTTGCTACTGATCTTGGTGATCTAGTTTTTGATCCTACTTGTGGTTCAGGAACTACTGCATATGTTGCTGAACAATGGGGACGAAGATGGATTACCTGTGATACATCTCGTGTAGCAATTGCCTTAACCAAACAGCGTCTTATGACTTCATACTTTGATTATTATGAATTAAATCATCCAAATGAAGGGGTAGGTAGTGGTTTCAAATACAAAACAGTTCCTCATATTACTTTACGTGCAATGGCTACTGGAGATTCACCTTCTCAAGAAACTCTTTATGATCAACCATTAGTAAATAATAAAATACAAAGAATATCAGGCCCATTTACAGTAGAAGCAGTTCCTTCTCCTGTAGTAAAGTCTATAGACTCAATATCTGAACAACTTATTCAACCAGATTCATCTGTTACTAGAAGTGGAGAGAATTCACGTCAAGAACAATGGCGTGATGAATTATTACACACTGGAGTTAGAGGAAAAGGTGGACAAAAAATTGAATTCAGTAGAGTTGAATCTCTTCCAGTAACTCAATGGCTTCATGCTGATGCAGAAACTAATGAAAAAGAACCTAAAAGAGTTGTAATTTCCTTTGGGAGTGAATATGCACCCCTGGAACAAAAACAAGTGGCTCGTGCTGTAGAGGAAGCACAAAAACTTATACCAAAACCAAAAATTATAATTTTTGCTGCATTCCAATTTGACCCCGAGGCTGCAAAAGATATAGATGAAACCAACTGGCCTGGTGTGACACTTTTAAAAGCACATATGAATGCAGATTTATTAACTGAGGATTTAAAAAAGAAAAAAACAAATAATGAATCTTTTTGGTTGATGGGTCAACCAGATGTAGAATTGAAGAAAAACAAAGAGGGAAAGTATATTGTTGAAGTCAATGGTTTTGATTACTATAATACTAAGACAGGAGAGATAGAATCAGGAGATTCATCCAAAATAGCTATGTGGATGTTAGACACTAATTATGACGGAAGAAGTTTGTATCCACAACAAGTTTTCTTTCCAATGACAGGAGAATCAAATGGATGGAGCACATTAGCAAAAAATCTGAAAGCTGAAATCAATGAAGAATTAATTGAAAAATATAGAGGAACTACTTCAATTCCATTTTCACAAGGTGATAATAAACAAGTTGCAGTTAAGATCATAGACGACAGAGGCATAGAATCATTAAGAATTTTGAAGGTTGAGTAATGTCTCAAATAGATCATCTTATCATTAATAGTCCATACAAGGTACCAATATCTTATTGGCATTATGATCGTGAAAAAAGAAAATTCATACTAGAAAAAGGCAGACGATCTGCAGGTTATTTAGTTGCATCTGAGCATTCAAAATCATTTGATGATCCTGGCGAATTTCACGAATTACCACTTGTGAATCAAATAAGGAATCGTGTTGATTCTTGGAGAAAAAATAATTATTCAGGAATAACAGGAATAACTAGAAGGTTGTTAGAATTTTGGAATGATCCAAAAGAAAGAGAAAATCGATTCTTTTTTTGTCAACTTGAGGCCATTGAAACCATAATTTGGTTAACTGAGGGGCCAGAAAATGAAAAACAAGGCATAGTAATTCAATCAGATGGCGGTCCATTTGAGAGAATTTGTTCTAAGATGGCAACTGGTTCTGGCAAAACCATTGTAATGGGAATGTTGATTGCTTGGCAAGTACTTAACAAAATAACATATCCTACTGACACAAGATTTTCTAAGAATGTTTTAGTGATAGCTCCAGGACTCACAGTTAAAAACAGACTTGAAGTTCTACAACCATCTTCTGAGAACAGCATTTACAATCAATTTAGAATAGTACCTGATTCATTCTATGATAAACTCAGACATGGTAGAGTAAAAATTTACAATTGGCATGTTCTTATGCCCATAGAGGAAAACAAAAGGAGCGTTGTAAAAAAAGGAAAGGAAAGCAATGAAGCTTTTACAAGGAGAATACTGGGAGAAATGTCTCAGTCAAAAAATATTATTGTAATCAATGATGAGGCTCATCATGCTTGGCGTATAAAACCCGGTGTTGAAGTTGACATTGAGAAAGAGGAATTAGAAGAAGCTACAAAGTGGATGGAGGGGTTGGATAAAATACATTCTGCGAGAAATATTCTAAAATGCTTTGATTTTTCTGCCACACCTTTCATACCTAGTGGAAAAAATGTTTCTGAAGAATTTCTTTTTGAGTGGATAGTTTCAGATTTTTCTTTAAATGATGCTATAGAGTCTGGTCTTGTTAAAACTCCACGAATAGCTATAAGAGATGATAGTGGTAAGTATGATAAGAATTATCGATCTAGATTTTATCACATATACAAAGACCTAGATGTTAAATCGGATATTAACAGAAGAGCAAAACCAGAAGAACCACTACCTGATTTGATAAAAAATGCCTATTATTTGCTAGGTCAGGATTGGCTTGTGACTAGACGAGAATGGGAGAAACACAAATCTCCTATTCCTCCAGTTATGATCACTGTTTGTAATAGAACAGAAACTTCGGCTAGAATAAAATATTCATTTGAAAGGAATAAGTTTGATTTAGAAGGACTTTCAGATCCTAAAAAAATACTTCATATAGATTCTAAAGTACTCAAAGAAGCCGAAAGTAAAGAATCAGTTGAAACAGAAGAAACTGAATTGGTTTTAGAGCCAGATGAAAAACTGACAATAGAAAAAAAGGCTGAATTGTTAAGAGAAACGGTTGATACAGTTGGAAAAATAGGAAAACCTGGAGAACAAATTCAAAACATAATTGCTGTTTCCATGCTTTCTGAAGGTTGGGATGCTAGAACTGTCACACAAATTATGGGATTACGAGCTTTTACAAGCCAACTCTTGTGTGAACAAGTTGTAGGTAGGGGTTTAAGGAGAACATCATATGAGGTCAATCCAGAAACTGGATTTTTTGAGCCAGAATATGTAAACATTTTTGGTGTTCCATTTACTTTTCTTCCACATGAAGGAAGTAGTGATACACCTCCACCACCAACTACTCCGCAGACACGTATTGAACCAGATCCTGAAAAGATAGAACATAAAATATCATGGCCAAACATAGACAGAATTGAAAGAACATATTCACCAAAACTGTCACTAGATTGGAATAAAGTTAAACCACTCCAATTAAGACCAGATGAAGTAAGTCTTACTGTTGACATGGCACAAGTCATTGATGGAAAACCTGCTATAGATAAAATGTCAGACATTGATCTTGAAAAACTTGGAAAAAAAGTACGAATGCAATGGCTGATCTTCCGTGTTGCAAGAGATGTTTATGAGAGTCTAAAGCCCGAGTGGAAAGGCAACGACGAATTTCTATTATTGCAATTAGTAAATCTTGTTGAGGGATTTATCAGGTCAGGAAAAATAGAAGTCTTGAATGTTTTGGAAGGAGAAGAATTGCGAAAGCGTTTGACTATTGCATTCAACATGAATAAAGTAGTACAACACATTTTTCAAGTTATCAAATTTGAAAATACGGAAAAGCGAGCTTTGGTTTTCAACAAAGAAAAACCGATAAAATCAACTTCAGATATGCAACCTTGGTATTCAAAAAAACATAATGAATATACTGTCAAGTCACACATAAGCCACGCAATACAGGATAGTAGTTGGGAGGCAAATGCTACTTTTGAGCTTGAAAGAAATCAAGAAGTCATATCATGGGTAAAAAATGACCATTTGGGATTTGAAATTCAATATATCTACAATGGTGTAGTTCACAAATACTATCCAGATTATCTAATTTGTCTGAAAAATGGAATTACTATTGTTTTGGAAATAAAAGGACAGGATTCACAACAGGAACAAACTAAGAGAGAAGCCTTGGACGAATGGATAAAAGCAGTAAATCAGGATGGAAGATTTGGAACATGGGCGTGGGATGTTGCTTTTATTCCATCTGAAGTGAGACCAAAAATTGCCAAATATGCTAAGGCTGATGTTTCAAGCGAAATTAATGTTAAGTGTCCAGCATGTGGAATGATTGCAAATAACCGACAACAAGTAGAGAATTTGTTTGGCTTTAGAAATATGGATGGAATTATTAGACCACAATCTTGGTGTCGTGATTGCAGAAAGATCAAAAATTTATTATAACAAAAACTATCTGCTAAAGTTCCTGATTCTATTACATCAACGATCAACATTTCTATGAAGAAATCCAGAAAATCATTGAATAAATTTTGATTTAAGCGATCTTTAGAGAGTCAACAAAATTGATCTAAAGTCAATCTTTGGAAAAATATTTTTTGCCTCAATCTTTATTACCAACCATACCATAATCTACCTTAATGCAGTTGTACAATACGGTACAATGTAAGAGAGGTGTTATATGACAACAGCAGTGGATAAAGCCAAAGTATCTGCGATAGCTGGACTTTTCGGTTCAATAGCTGCAATTTTCTATGGTTATGCTAATTATACTGTAATAGCAGGTTTGGCAACTTTCGTATTTGTCTTGATGGTTCAATACTCATCATTCAAATTCAAAATTGTTGCTTCCTTGATTACTATTCTTGGTTTGATATCTTTAGCATTATCTCATAATACAGGAGGTCACTAATGACAAAAAAAAATTCACATGTAAAAAAACAACCTAGTTGGAAACAATGTGAGAATTCAAAAAAGCATCAGGATAAAGAAAGAGGATGTACAATAATACCTACTGGAATTGGCTCTGATTACGCAAGATTCTGTTCTGGAGAAAAACCTACTCTAGTAGAAGTAAAAGAAGGATGTGGTAATCTAAGTAAAACCCAAAGTGCTACAAAAAAAATTGTTGAAAGAATGGGTTGGAATTATCAAACTGAACGATGTAATTGTGATAGTAAATGATATACATAATAGGTTACGATTTGAATAAACCCGGTCAAGATTATGCAGAATTATTCGAAGCATTGAAAAGTTTTCCATCTTGGTGGCATTATCTTGATTCTACATGGTTGATTTCAACTAATAATAATGCAACTGAGATATTCAATAAATTGAAGCCATATATAGATACAAATGATCGAATATTAGTTATACAAGCAAATAATGATCATGCTGGTTGGTTATCACAAAAAGCGTGGGATTGGATAAATGAGCATTAAGTTTAATCTATAATGTACAGTATTTTGAATTAGTGTAATTCTCATTTAACTTAGAATAAACGTTGATTACATCTTCAAATTCTATTCAAATTCTTTCCAAGATGCATCAATCTTATCTCTTAACTGTTTAACATCTATTTCATCCATGAATCCTCTTTCAACTGTGTAGCCGTTTATCGCTTTATCGCTATACATTGGATCAGTTAATGTACCTTCAACATGTGGTATTTTATCTGATTTCCAATCGCTCATTTCAAATAACCAGACAGGATCGTCAAGTTTTTTGAAATCTATGTCATCATGACCTATGAATAACATGTAGCACTTTGGTAGATTTTCATACAATCTTTCATATGCAGACATTTGTGCTTTGGAAATTATTATCCTATCATCATAGAATATCTTTAATTCAAAAATTATGAATCCTGCCTTATGTTCAATTAACCAATCGATATCGGTTCCACCTGATGTTTTCATTCGTTTAGATATTATGTTACCAAGTACTTGCCTACTTTTTGCAAACAATTCAGGATTTACAATCTTGTATTTTGGTTCATCCAGTTCATCTTGAACATAACTTGGTTTGATACGTTCAACTTTTTTATTTACGGGATTACCACTGATTATATCAGCTAAATTAACATCTCTGGGATCCTTTGACATCTATAATTTGATCGCACATTAATTATCTAAGTTTAACTGAATTTATACTGATAAATCTAACGAAACTAAGATCAAATGATCAGAGTAAATTGTTAACGGAATTGATCGATCGTATTAGTTAAATGCTGAAAAACTAATCATTAGAGTATCATTTGTTAGGTACAGAAAAAAAATTCAGAGATCCAATACATAATTTTATACAAGCAAGTCCAATTGAGGTAGAAATAATTAATACTCCCATATTTCAAAAGTTACACAACATCAAACAACTGAGTTTAGGTTACTATGTATATCATGGTGCAGAACATTCAAGATTTGGTCATATGTTAGGTGCAATGCATTTAGCTGGTCTTGCATTTGATTCATTAAAAAGAAATTCGGAAAAACTTGGAGAATCATTTGATGCAGATGATACTGACAAAAAAACTATCCGTATTGCTGCACTATTACATGATGTTGGACATGCACCTTTTTCTCACTCATTAGAAAATATTTTGGGAGATAAACATGAAAAGTATTCTGTTGTTTTAGTAGAAAATTATTTTGCTGATTTAATAAAAAAAGCAAATGTTGAAGTTGAAACTGTTAAAAATCTTATACTTGGTGATCCATATCCTGGAAAGCATTACCTTAGTAAAATTGTAAGTGGTCAGTTAGATGTAGATCGACTAGATTATCTTTTAAGAGATTCATACTATGCTGGTGTATCATATGGAAAATTTGATTTAAGTAGAATCATTGATCAATTATGTGTAGTTAATAAAGAATTTGTAGTATTGGAAGGCGGTTATGAATCTGTAGAACAACTTGTCTTTGCACGATATCAAATGTATCAACAAGTATATTTTCATAAAACTAAACGTGCATTTGAACTAATGTTATGGGAATGTGGAGAAATTTTGAAAGAAAATGGCATTTTAGATTATCCGTCAAAAGAAGCATTAAAAGAAAAAAAAGTACAGGAAGAATATGTGCAATACGATGATCGCTGGTTTCTAAATAAAATATTTGATGAAAAAAATCCATCGGAAGTTAAAACAATAGCAAAAATGATTAGAGAAAGGATACCGTATATTGAGACTTATTCACCAACTACATATAGAAAAAAATCTGATACAGTGAGATTAGAACCTGAAAATTCAATAGAAGGTTTGAAACCTATAGAAATACACCTGATAAGGAAGTTATCTGAACTTAATATTAAAAAACATGAGTTTTTGGCCGACCATGTTTCTAGATCTCCTTATGATTTAATGCCTAACTATACTATATCTGATGAAACTGAGCCTGAAGGCACTTCTATTCAGATTTATTATAAGAATAACAAGCTAATGGAACCAATAGAAAAACGTTCACACGTGGTTTTTACCTTAGCAAAAAATCAACCTTTTATGATTCGTGGATTTGTGATACCTGAAAAATATAATATTGTAAGAGAATTTCTAAAATCAAATTACGATTACTCTATACCGATTCGTGAGTAAAATTTATAGTATATTACTATTACCTCATTCTTAAAATGCCTAAATACATGAAAAATCGAATTGGTTATTGGGGAATGATTGGTTGAGAACTGAATCTGTATCAAAAGAAGATATAGTTTTACTCTTAATTAAAAAAGCAACTGAATTTCAGGGTACAAAAACAAGTGGGATTCTAGGTAAAAAGGCGCTCCAAAAGAGTCTATATTTCTTTAATCTTAAACATGACATTTTCAGTTTTAGATGGGGAGATTACGGACCTATTAGTGGAGAAATACAACAGATTGCTCAAGATTTAATCTCAAATGGAAATGTAACAGTTGAGGACATTAGTACTTTGAAACAAGACGCAGTTATTAAGAATATGAAATTTTCTAATGAAAATAACCCATATTTTTCAGAAACTAAATTTCCGGATGAAATTGACAAAGATCTGACTGAGATTGTTAAATTTATAGCTGGGCGTACTCCTAGGGAACTAGAATTGTTGGCTTCTGTGCATTTCTGGGCCGTAAAACAACAGGATATGTTTGATGAATACACGGTAGAAAATATTTTAGAAAAACTCACTGAATTAAAACCAGATGCAGGATTTACATTAAAAAATGTCCAAGAAGCGATCAATACACTTGAAGGAACTGGGCATCTTCAAAAATCTCTAGTTGAAGAAAACTAGGGTTTCTTACCATATTTCTTTTGGAGTTTGATATATTCTTCTATTATGTCATGGCAATCGCGACAAATCATAATTTTCTTTCCTAGTTCTTTATCATGATGCTCAGTGAGATTCTTATCCATTTTACAGCATGGACATTTACCTAATCCACCCATGTCAATTATAAAGACAAGGTTGTACTAAAATAAATTGAAAATCCAAAAACGTTCGATAAGGATTTCATTTCGTATCTGTTATCGAACATTTCTCTAAAATCTAGCTTTTAATTAGGCACAATTTTGATTGCAATTGATGCCTGATCTTATCTGTGTTGGCTGTGGTCCTGGCGATCCGGATCTTTTAACGGTAAAAGCAGTCAAGGCAATAAAAAGTGCCGAAGTGATTGTCTGTCCTACCTCTAAAGAAGGAAAACCCAGCATTGTTTACTCTATTATATCATCATTAATAGACGAGTCCAAAAAACCAGAAGTTGTTAACTTGGTGTTTCCAATGGTTAAGGAAAAAGATACTTTGGAAAACAGTTGGCAACAAAATGCTCAAACCATTGCAGAAAAGGTTCTTTCTGGAAAAAAAGTAGTTTACCTTACAGTAGGCGATCCGTATCTTTACAGTACATGGATTTACATTGATAGAGAATTGCAAGCAAAACATCCTGAAATTAAGATCAGCGTCATACCTGGAATTGTATCTATGTTTACTTTTGCATCCAAAGTAGGAATTAGTCTTGCAGAAGGTGCAGAAACAATGGCAGTGATTCCATCTTGTTATGATCTGTCTAGAGTTAAGGAAACTGCAAAAAATTGTGATACTATGATATTTCTAAAAGATGGAAGATATTTTGATCAGGTAATAAAATTGCTAAAGGAAGCTGGATTTCCAGATAACTCAATTTTTGCAATTGGCCAAGATATAGGTACTGATCAGGAAATAATCAAAAAATTAACACTAGGTGAAGTTACCAAAGACACGATGACTACAAAATACTTTTCAATCATGGTGGTAAAGCGTGCATAAGGTTTACTTTGTTGGCTGTGGTCCTGGTGATCCTGATCTTATTACAGTCAAAGCAAAAAAACTAATTCAAAAGGCAGATGTCGTGGTATATTCTGGCTCATTAATTCCAACTCCAATTCTTAACTTTTGTAAAAAAGCAAAACTACATGATGCATCAAAACTTGTACGCGAAGAGATTTTTGAAATCTTGAAAGAAAATGCGAAGAAAAACAAAATTGTTGTAAGGCTACATGACGGTGATCCTAGCATATACGGTGCAATAAAAGAGCAGATAGACAATTTGCAACCAGAGGGTATTGATTGTGAAGTAGTTCCTGGAGTGACATCGTTTTTGGCATCAGCCGCAGCTCTTGGTATCCAATTAACACTTCCTGGCGTTACTCAGACCATGATTATAACAAGGGCAGAATCACGCACCAAAGTTCCAAAAGAAGAGAGAATCTCCGAACTTGCAAAGCATAAAGCTACCATGATATTCTATCTTAGTGTTCATCTTCTCTCAAAGATTGTAAAAGAAGCCATAGAAGGTGGATATGTTCCTTCTACTCCTGCTGCAGTAGTTTATCGTGCAAGCTGGAACGATCAAAAAATAATCACTGGAACACTAAGAGATATAACAAAAAAAGTCAGAGATGAGAAAATTACCAGAACCGCAATTATCATAATTAGCGATGTGATACTACCAAAATCTTATGAATATTCTAAATTATATGATAAAACTTTTAGTCATGGATTCAGAAAGGCAAAAATCAAATCATAATGATCTGACTTTATTTTTGATTCCTATTTTAGATAGTTTTTTTTGAAAAACTTTGGTATTTCCTGATGCAAAAATAGTCAGTGACCTTGTTTTGTTCTGATTTTTCAATTTCTTTGCAATTTTATCTGCTACAATATTTCCAGGATCTAAAAATATGATATTTGGAAAAACTTCTTTGAAAAATGGTAAAAGAAAAGGAAGATGTGTACTTGATAAAGTGGCAACATCAACATTATATTTTATAAATGGTTTTGACAAAATCTTTTTAATTTTATTTATACATAATTTTTTGTTATCTATGAATTTACCAGATTCAACAAGATCTACCAGTGATGATGCATTAATTTTGATAACTTTGATCCGTTTTGGTAAATTGTTCTTAATATAATTCTGTAGTGTATTACTTTTAATTACAGATTCTGTGGCAAGAATTGCTATTGTTTTTGTTTTTGTTTTTGTTTTGGCATCATTTAATGGCGGAAAAACTCTGACAATCCTTGTATTATTAATAATTTTTTTTAATAAAAGCGACGGTGTGTTAGAACCAATTACTATTAGATTGGGGTTGAAATTTTTATCTAACATTTTAATAGTAGATTTTATTATTTTTTCAAGCTGTAAAATAGATTTTTTGCCATACGGAAAATTCTTTTGATCTGCAAAATAGATTATATCCGCGATAACTTTTTTCTGAATTGGTTTGATTATTGAGAGTGATCCTAAACCAGAATCAAAGACGGCGATTTTTACCACAGTTCCCGAAAACGTTATTACTTGATTTACCTTTTGTGAGCTAAATTTAGCCTAATGTTGATGATAATATACACCCGCCATTAAGAATCAAATTTTAAAGTACCTCGCATGACCGGCTTCGATAAAACCTGGACTCGACCAGAGTCTGTAGGTATAAGCGAAAAAATACGTGAAACTGTAAAACCACAGGGAGCACTCAAACCTAGGATAGAGGGCGCTGTGAACAAATTACAGGGTCAAATATCGAAGATGGATTCTATGTTAGGAAAGTTAAGGGAAAGAGATGCCCAGCTTTTCAAACGAATCGTAGCCGCAATGCAACAACACGACGCTAGTACAAGCAGAGTTCTATCAAACGAACTTGCAGAAATTAGAAAGGTCACAAAAATGTTAGGAAATGCAAGAATGGCACTAGAGCAGGTGCAATTACGTCTAACTACCATACATGATCTTGGAGATGCAATGGTAGCAATCGCACCAGCAATGTCAACAATGAAGGGACTCAAATCATCCCTTGGAAGATTCATGCCAGAAGCAGATTCCGAACTAAACTCCATGACCCAGACACTCAACGGACTAATGATGGATTCATTAGCCAGTGGAGACTTTAGTGTAGACTCTGATGTATCAAACGAGGAAACAGATAAGATCCTCCAAGAAGCATCTGCAGTTGCAGAACAACAAATTGGCGACAGATTCCCATCAGTTCCATCACCCTCGGGTGTATCGTCACAATCTACATACGAGTAGGGAGAACTCGCAATGGGAAATTGGCGAATACGTCCTCTTTTTCTGATTTTAATCTAATGTTGTAAATTTATTCAAATATTTCTTATTTCATGATTTATTTCATAATTGTGAGAAAATTGAGATTTTTGTAGAGTTTTAAAATTAACAATTTAGATTGATTTTAAAAATTTAAAATAAAATAATAGGAGATTATCCCGTTTAAAAAAAGGATAATTGTTCTAGGCTAGTGTCATTGACCAGTTTACTGTTAGTTGATCGTTCGTGTTTAGACTAACGGCGCTGGCAAAGGCTCTTGCCGCAAACAACTTTGGTGTGCCACTTCCATCATATAGACCAGCACTGCCAACTGATTGAGCACTACCGCCAGTATAGGTGAATGTCTTCGTTATTGTGGTAACGGAGCTACTTCCACCTGCACCAGATGCTGCTGTAGTTACACTTGCAGTTCCTGCAGCTCTTGTTAATCCGCTTCCAGAAAGTTCTGAAGCAAGGGCTGTAATTGTGTTGTTAGTTATAGCAGTATTAGATGAACTAACTGCTATTACATCGAATGTTCCTGTAACTGCGCTGTTGCATGCTGCATCAGTGTTAGGTACACCAAACAGTACTTGTGGTGCACAATTTCTGCCTTGATTTACAACAATGTTGTCTGATTGTCTGTACGCCTTTATATTGCCTTGAGGATCGGTCACTATTAATGTGACATGTCCCAAAAATGAGCCATTTTCAGTGGTTTTTGGGCTATCTGAAACGCTAAAAGTGTTTGCCGATACTTGAGTCACTCCGATTATACCTACTGCTATGGCTATTACGCCAAAGAGTGCGATATTTTTGGTTGTGTTCATAGATAGTATCATTATGATAACATTATTAGAGATTACGGTACTTTAAGACAATTTTTAGTTCCAATTTGGAAATTTGTCTTAATTGTTATGGTGGTGTTTTAACTCCCATGTTTTCTGTCAAATTCACAGAGTAATGTTTGCCTGTTGCATTGAGGGTAATTTCATTCTTGGTGGTTATTGGATTAGTTTTATCCATATTGTTACTATCTGATAATACTAAAACAACGCCAATCACAATTGCAGCTGCAATAGCAACACCAACCAAAACGGCTTTTTTCACATGACTAATAGAAGGTTATTATCCTATAAACTTGTTCTAGCATAAACATAAAAATTTGATCTATCATACAGCATATGATGTTATGGTCTTAAAATTCTTGAAAACTAAATATTTTCTAATTATAATTTTTATTGTTTTATTTAGTACAGGAAGCGCTGCTGCAACAAATCAAATATTGATAACAATTTCGGGTGTAATGAATAAAGTAATTTTTGACGGAAAGTGGACAAATACCACAGAGTGGAAAGAATCAAGTCTTGATACACTTTCATATGATGATGGAACTGAAATTTACTTGCGAACAGCACATCAAGATAATTTTATCTACGTTTTGGTAGATGACGTAACTGGAACTCATTTTAGTAAAGGATCTGATAGGGCAATAATTTGCTTTGATCTAAATAACAACAAAACTACAATACCAAATACAAGAGATTATTGTTTTGTAAACGTATTGGATGGAAAAAAGTCTTTTGTGCTTCAAGGAGGTTCTTCTTTAGCGTTGAATAGTTATTTTGAAAAGATCGATAATCCAGAAGGGTTCATTGGAAAAAGTACCATTTCAGATCAAAATGATCGCTACAGTGAGATCCCTCATTCAAGTTACGAATTTAGAATACCTACACAACTTGTAGGAAGATCAGATGTTTACGGTTTTTATCTTGGGGTATTTGATTCACACTCGAACAAGGTTTATTCTTGGCCTCAAGATATAATTTCAGATCCCCCACTAAAAATACCTAATCCGAGCAAGTGGGGGGAGATAATATCACCTGACAAAACTTTACCCGAATTCCACTGGTCAATGTTTATACTTTTTCCAGCCTTTTTGTTTGTGATTTTTTTTACAAAATTGAAATATAGGTAGGACCAACCCATAATAATTTTGATGCAAGCTCTGGATAAACTGGATGATAAAATAATAAAATGTACGAGATGCCCAAGACTTTCAACATACATACGTAAAGTAGCAAAGCAGAAGGTGCCAAGATTCAGTGAACACAAATACTGGGGAAAGCCTCTTACTGGGTTTGGCGATTTTAATGCAGAATTGTTAATTGTAGGTCTAGCTCCTGCTGCACATGGCGGTAACAGAACAGGCAGAATGTTTACAGGTGACAGCTCTGGGGATTGGGTTGCTAAAATTCTTTACGAAAATGGATTTGCAACAAAATCATCAAGCCACACTGTTGGTGATGGTTTTAGTCTTATTAACACGTATATCACAGCGGCTGTAAGATGTGCGCCGCCAAAAAACAAACCGCTAAAGGAAGAGCTAGAAAATTGTGCCCCCTACTTGAAGGAAGAGTTGCTTATTTTAAAGAACATCAAAATAATAATATGTCTAGGTAAGATTGCCTTTGACTCTTGTTGTAAATTATTACACATAAGAGGCAAGAAGTTTGCTCATGGAAAAATATTTACGCATAAAAAATGGGTTGTCGTATCTTCATATCATCCAAGCAAGCAGAACACCAATACTGGTAGACTTACTTGGAATCAATGGTTTAAGGTATTTGCTGAAACAAAAAGAATTCTAAATGAAGATAAATCTAGTCATTCTAATTCCAACATATTATAAAAAAGATAGCGCTTGATTTTCAATATATTTTCACTAGCTCAAAATACTAATTAATAGAAATTTTTCTATCAATTAAAATAAAAATAATCTGCGATTTTTCATCATCATATAGAAAATTCTAATTTTATAAAATTTTATTATTTGTAAAATGCTCTTTTTAATAAAAAATGATGATTCCAAAACGGTCTCCTATATTGGCATTATTGCCACCATGGTAGCGAAACTACTCTACCAATTCCGCGTATCTTATTGATAAAAAATTTTCAGTAATAGTATGAGAGTTAGAATACCTGATCTTAGTGGATTATCACATTCAATGAAAATTGTAGATTTTAAAATACCATTATCCCTCTTCTACAATTTTGTTCAAAATGTATTATGGGGTAGAAATCCAATTAATACGCCATTAAAAATCTGGAGGAAAATTTCTTGACAACAAAACTTCTTCCTTTTTCCTTGTTGACCTTACTTGTAATGTCATCAGTAGCACTTGCATACGCTGATCTAACAATACTAAATTCTGATTCGGTAAGCAAGAATGATCTTAATGAGAATTTGAATAACATAGTTACAGCCTCAACATCTAATTCAAAAGTTTTTAAAGAAATCAAAATTTATCTTTCAGAAAATCTTTCGGTAAGAGGAAACGAAGATCCACAAAAATCTAAAATAGATGATCAATCAACACAAGTGACAATTTCACAACATAATGAAATTGATCTGTCGGAAAAAATTTCCATAACCACAACCAGTCTGGATCAAAACTCCCTTGTAATAATAAAACAAAATTCTGATACAAAAACAACAACGGATAGAATTTGGAATCTTGATCGAATTAGATTTAATGGCAGGTCTATTATTAATGATAATCTATGGAATGAAAAAACATTAATTGACAAACTGTCTAGCTTGTCAAATAATAAAAATTCATTTTTTGAACAATCAAAATACATAGAAATGGAAAATAATTTTGTGAAAACACTAGGTAAAATTTTAATTATTAAACCTGCTATTTCAAAAATTTATTTAACAACAGATAATGGCATCCATACATTTTTTGAAACATCTAAATCGGTAAAAAATGGTATTATGAGATTAGCTTATGATTCATCTGATACAAAAAACCCAACAATATTTTTGTTGCTGGTGCCTCTTTCGGGCTATATTTTAATTCGCTTCGAGGGGCACAAATTTAAATTTTTAAAAACAAACCAGGTACTTTCTTTTTGTTTTATTCTTATTCTCGTTTCATCCGTGATAGTTTCTCCACTATCCATCTCTCCAAGCTTTTTAGCTAATGCATATGTAGAGGTGAGTAACAGTGAGACAAAATCACTTAATCGTACTGTAGAATCTCCTACTAATGCTCTCCCTCAGATAACAAGTGCTACACTAGGAACGTCCCATACTGAGCCTACCCTAGACAGATATCCTAACTCTACGTCTGTACTACCAACCAACTCTACGTCTGTACTACCAACCAACTCTACGTCTGTACTACCAACCAACTCTACGTCTGTACTACCAACCAACTCTACGT
>Ga0334722_10000846_pt1 | contig 42243 bp, 37 predicted proteins | sample C3_bottom_MG_FD_207210 | JGI IMG/M metagenome (GOLD analysis project Ga0334722, IMG submission 207210) | Sediment microbial communities from Yellowstone Lake, YNP, Wyoming, USA - C3_bottom | ecosystem: Environmental > Aquatic > Freshwater > Lake > Sediment | place: USA: Wyoming | collected...
CGCGGCCCACACCATGTCCGTGCCCTCTTCCATCACGGTCACCCCGCCGGAGCCGAGCATGGAGCCGGCGGCGGCAACGGACTCAAAATCGAGTTTGACGTCCAGGTGGTTCGGAGTGAGGAATGGCGCTGACGCCCCCCCCGGGATGAAGGCCTTGAGCGGTTTGTCGGAGCGCATGCCTCCGGCTTGCTCGTAGATTAATTCGCGGAAGGTAACCCCCATCGGCACTTCGTAGTTCCCCGGCCGTTTCACATGGCCGCTGACGCAGAAGACTCTGGTGCCGGTGCTCTTCGGCGGGGAGCCGATCGACGCGAACCATTCGGGGCCCCGAATGATAATGTGAGGGAGGTTTGCCAGGGTTTCGACGTTGTTCACCACGGTCGGTTTGTTGTAGAGACCGTGCGTCGCCGGGAAGGGGGGCTTGACGCGCGGCAAGCCCCGCTTGCCTTCGAGCGACTCCAGCAATGCCGTTTCTTCTCCGCAGATATAGGCGCCGGCACCTCGGTGCACCCACACATTGGCGGTGATTCCTGTACCCAGGATGTTTGTTCCGATATAGGCGGCGGTCCGCGCTTCGGCGATCGCCTGTTCCAAGATCCTGGACCCGAGGACGAATTCGCCCCGTATATAAATGTAGGCGGATTCTGCCCCGATCGCGTAACAGGCGAGCACGATGCCTTCCAATAGCTGATGGGGATCTCGTTCAATGAGCTGGCGGTCCTTGAACGTGCCTGGTTCGCTCTCGTCCGCGTTGCAACAGAGATAGCGCGGGCCCTGGTAGCCTTTGGGCAGGAATCCCCATTTCACACCGGTCGGGAAGCCTGCGCCGCCCCGCCCCCGGAGCCCCGACTTCAACACGGTGGCGGTGACCTCGGGTGGCGGCACTTTCCCTACGACCTTGCGGAGCGCCTGGTAGCCGCCTGCGCGCTCGTAATCTTGGAGTGAACCGGTGTACTCAGGCGTCATCATGTTCTTGAGAAGTATCAGCTCGTGTTTGGACATAGCGTTCCGAATTAAAAATGCAAAATTAACAATGCAAAATGGTCGGCCAAATATTTCATTTTACATTTCTCATTTTTCATTGCGCCTTCGGCGCCTCCGGCCACATGAACGGACCGGTCTTGAGCGAGGAGGTCCCGTCTTTTTTGAGATCGGCCAGGATTCGGTCGAATGTTTCTTCTGTGAGCCGTTCGTAATAGTCCTCGTTGGCCTGCATCATCGGCGCAGTGCCACAGGCGGCGAGGCATTCGACCGCGCTGAGGGTAAAGAGTCCGTCGGCTGTCGTCTCACCAGGTCCAATTCCGAGTTTCGTCTTGACCCACCCGATGACTGTATCCGACCCGGCCAGCGCGCACATCAGAGACTTGCAGACTTGCAGATGAAATTTCCCCACGCGCTTGAGATTGAGCATCGTATAGAACGTGGCCGTCTCATAGACTTGGGGCGGGGTCAGACGCAATAGCCCCGCGATCTCCTTCATCGCTGATTCGGACACGAAGCCCTCGTCCCGTTGCGCCAGGTACAGCAAGGGAATCAACGCCGAGCGCTTCACCGGATACCGCCCTAAGATATCGGCTATCTCATCCTTATATTTTTCCAACAGCGCCATGCCTGTTGTCATCTTTCGTCAGTGGTCATTCGTCAATCGTCAATCGTGAGGAAAGACTCCGTGTTCCTGTTTTTCTCTCGCTTGACGGTTGACCATTGACGTTTTTATTCACCGGTCGCATTCCCCCATCACGACGTCGTAGGTCCCGAAGATCGTGATGATGTCGGAAATCAGGTAGCCTCGCGCCATGTGGTCGAAGGCGCCCATGTGTACAAATGAAGGCGAGCGAATCTTCAGTCGGTAGGGGCGGGAGCTGCCGTCGCTGACGATGAAAAATCCCAATTCGCCTTTTGGAGCCTCGGTCGCACAGTAGGTCTCGGCCTTCGGTGGCTTGATGCCCTGGGTGTAAATGATGAAATGATGGATCAAGCTTTCCATGTCCCGCATGACCAGCTCCTTGGGCGGCGGGATATATTGCGGCGCCTCGGCCATGATCGGCCCGGGCGGCAGCTGATCGAGACATTGTGCGATGATCCTGGCGCTCTGCCGCATTTCTTCCATACGGATCCAGTACCGGTCGTAGGTGTCGCCGTTCTTGCCGATCGGCACTTCCCAATCGACTTTGTCGTACACGCCGTAGGGCTCGGCCTTGCGGACATCATAGGCGACGCCCGACCCTCGCAATACCGGCCCAGTGCAACCGAAGTTGATCGCGTCCTCGGCCGAGAGCAGGGCCACGTTCTTCGTGCGGCCGAGCCAGATGCGATTCGACGCGATGAGCGAATCGTATTCCTTGACCTTCTCGGGAAAAGTATCGAGGAGCGCGTTCATCCGTTGGACCAACTCGGGAGTGAAATCGCTATCGACACCGCCGATGCGATAGTAGTTCAGGGTCAAACGGGCCCCGCAGAGCTTTTCGAACATGTCCAACAGTATTTCCCGCTCCCGAAAGGTCCAGAAGAACACGGTCATGGCGCCGATATCGAGGGCCTGTGTGCCGAGCCAAAAGAGGTGCCCGATGATGCGTTGCATCTCGGCCACGATGGTCCTGATGTATTCGGCTCGGATCGGCACCGTGATCTCGAGGAGTTTTTCCACGGCACGCACGTACGCGTAGTTGTTGGACATGGCACAGACATAGTCGAGCCGGTCCGTGTGCGGGATGATCTGCATGTAGGCCAGACCCTCGGACAATTTTTCGACGCCTCGATGGAGGTAGCCGAGGTCCGGCGTGGCCTTCACGATCCGTTCACCGTCCAACACGAGCACGACACGCAACACGCCGTGGGTGCTCGGATGCTGTGGACCCATGTTCAGCAGCAATTCCTCTTTCCGTTGGGAACCGAATACGCCAGGCTCAGCGCGAAAGGTGTTTTTCTCCTCCTCGGAAATTTCGCTCTCAGTGACGTCGAGGGGGGGCTCGTCAAAACTCGGGATAAAGTCGAACTGGCTGCGCCAGCCACGCCCTTCGGTCGGGAAGTCTTTCCTCAACGGGTATCCCTCGGTATAATCCTCCGGCAACAAAATGCGCCGGAGATCGGGGTGGCCGGAAAAGTGAATGCCCATCATGTCGTACACTTCGCGTTCCAAGAAGTCGGCTCCCTTCCAGATTCCGGTGACCGACGCGATCGTCGGATCGTTCTCCGTGATACGCGCCTTGAGGCGAAGACGCTGCTGAAGGGGGAGCGAATGCAAGTGGTAGACGACTTCGAACCGCAGCTGATCTTCGGGATAGTCGACCGAGCAAATATCGGTGAGATGGTCAAAGGCTGCCTCCGGCGAATCGTGCAAATAGCGCGCAATATCCAGCAGGCGCGCGGCGGCCACGGAGACAGCGGTCTCGGCACGTCCGTCGTCGACGCGGGTCTCAAGGATCGCGTCCGTAAATTTGGTCTTCAGACTGTCGAGCAGGGCTTGCATAGTTCTGCCGTCAAACGTCAGTTGTCATTCGTCAATCGAGTCGGACAAGTTCTTTATTCTTCCGGTTAACGCATGACCGTTGACGATTGACGTCTATCTCACAAACACCTTCTCCCGTTGAATCTTTTCCTGCAACTTCAGCAATCCATCGAGCAACGCTTCCGGGCGGGGCGGACAGCCCGGCACATAGACATCGACCGGAATAATCTGGTCGACGCCTTGGACCACCGCATAACTATTGTAGTGGTTGCCTGAGGTGGCGCAGGAGCCCATAGAAATGACATACCGCGGTTCCGGCATCTGGTCGTAGATGCGGCGGATCACCGGCGCCATCTTGCGAGCTACTGTACCGGCGATGATCATGAGATCTGCCTGCCGTGGCGAGGCCCGAAAGACCCCGGCACCGAACCGATCCATGTCGTACCGCGACGCCACAGTCGCAATCATTTCGATGGCGCAGCAGGCCAGGCCGAATGTCATCGGCCATAAAGCCGACTTCCGAGACCAATTCACGACCGCGTCTAGATTGGTCGTCAGAATATTCGCCTCAAACTGTCTCTCCAGAAAGCTCATGTCGCTTCGCTCCAGTTCTGAGTGCTGAGTGCTGAGTCCTGAGTCCTGAGTTGCGTCCGGAAACTCAGCACACAGCACTTAGCACTCAGCACTGCATGTCTCCGGCGCGCTAGTCCCATTCTAACGCCCCCTTCTTCCAGGCGTACCAGAATCCGGCCAGCAGAATGCTGATAAACACGAGCATTTCGATGAGTCCCAGCAGGCCGAGCGACTGAAATCGGACGGCCCAGGGGATCATGAAAATGATCTCGATATCGAAAATGACGAACAGCATCGCGATGATGTAGTAGCGCATCGGAAACTGGATGCGCGCGTCGGAAAACAGCGGGCTTCCGCTTTCATAGGGGGCCAGCTTGGCTCGATAGGGACGACTCGGCCGAATGAGCGAGCCGGCGAGCAGCGCGACGGCGCCGAAGGCAACGCCAATGACGATAAACAGCAGGATCGGCAGATAATTCAGCGGAACCGATTCGTTACCCATGCAGGCCCCGTGAAGCATGAAACGTGAAACACATGAACGTCAAAGGTCACTGGTCAATTGTCATTGGAGAAGGCCGATAGTCTCCCGATTGACTAATGACTGTTGACCATTGACCCTGTTTGCTGCTAGCGCCGAGCCAAAGAAGGGTTTGAATTTCAAGCCATCCAGTTCCGGACGACTCATTCCCTTGTGTTGAACGAGCACCTTAAACGTGGTACCCATGCCATCCGGCTTCAGGAGATGAATCGCGGCGCGAAACTCCGGGCTCTCCGGCTTCAATTCCCCGATCATCTCTTCAACGCCGAGGCCCATCAGAAAACTCATTTGGTTCGTGAACCCCGTTACATGGAGACCTTGCTTCTCACCGACAGAAGCCAGACTCGAAAAATCTACGTGGGCGGTCATATCCTGCTCACCGACGCGGATGAATGGATCTTCGTTCGTCTGCTGCTGGAAATAGCAGAGGAACGTGCCGTTCTTCCGTTCAGGTCCATAGAGATCCTGCGCCGTATGGCCGTAATCGATCGTCAAGACAAATCCACGATCCATTAGCCGAGCGACCTGCTCCATCCAGTCCATAGCTTGGAGATTCACCTCGGTTCGGTAGCCCTCTGGCCACGTGGCATTCAATTGCTGTAAATATTGAGCGAGCGCGACCGCCGACAGGGGCTTGAGGCAGTCCACAAAGCGTCCGTCTCGATAGTCTACATAGAGTTCTTCGGTCTGTCCGACCGTGACTTGAATCCGGTGCACCGGAAAGGCATCGATCAGTTCATTGCTGAAGAACAGACCGGTCACGCTCTGCGGGGCCAGCCCATCAAGGTCTTCCACCCAGGTGACAAGGCCCGGCTTGCTGAGCCAGGGAACCAAATTCTGCCGCTGCAGTTCCCGCATCGCGGGGCTCCGTTCGATCAGGACATAGCGGACACGCGATGCGAAGTCATCCTGCTCGACATGAATCGCAGCCAGACAGTCTCGGGCTAAGAGACCTTTGCCTGCGCCCATTTCGACGATTGTGAAGGGAGTGGGGCAGCTCACTAATTCGTCCATTTGCCTGGCCTGCGCGGCAAGTGCACGGCCGAGAATCGGGTACACATCGGAGCTAGTGTAGAAATCGCCGGACCATCCGATACGTTCATGGTCCGCACCGGCAGATTGGCGCATGTAGTAGCCGAATTGAGGGTGATAGAGTGCCAGTTCCATGAAGCGGACGAAGGGAATTGGTCCGTTCCTGGTGATCTCGGACGAAATAGCAGCGACGAGTTCAGAGTGTCCGATTGTCACAAGCAACTCCTCTTATCCCATCGACAACACACGAAAAGTGACAGTGACAGCTCAGGGTATACTCCACCACTCCCCGATGAAGGGACAACAGAGGACCAAAAGTGGCGTAGATTAGCCTCGGGGTCGCCGCTAAGTCAAGGTGAAGTCAGGTGAAGTCAGGGAGAATTATGTTTTAGTTGGAGAGGGCTGAGAAGAGAATTGATGACAAATTATGCGTTCAAGCAACCTGTCTGTCTGGTTCGCTCGATAGTCCGAGAAGCCGCCTGATGGCTCCATTGAGTTCGGCGACACTGAAGGGTTTATGAAAGAAGGTAAGTTGGTCCTTGTGGAAAGCCTGACAGACTGTAGCGGCCTCAGGATAGCCGGACATCAGCACAACCTTGAGGGTGGGACGCTGGACGAGGAGATCGCAAGCCAATTGATCGCCGGTCATGCCCGGCATACGCCAATCTGTGATCAACACGTCAATCGGTGAATGAAATTCCTTCGCGATCCGTTTCGCCTCCTGAGCGTTGCTGGCAGTCAGTACATAATAGCCTATCCGGCTCAGTTCGAACTCGAATAACAACGTAATAGCTGATTCGTCGTCGACAAGCAGAAGCGTATTTTTCCGGGCACTCATGTTCTTCCGGGTACTCTTGAGTTCAGCGACAGCCGTCATGTAATCCATTGCCCCCGTTTCGATTTAGCAATCAAGCCAAAATCGAATGCCATGCTAGCACATAGGCTCCCATCGGCAAACTAAAAATGTGTATTTTCCCATCAGGGTTGTTCCGGCGCCGGACGGAGCCGGGAAAGCCATGGGGTCATTGCTCGGAGGATGTGCGTCGCAAGACTTGATCTCTATTTCATGGTCCTATTTCCCTTTCTCTCTCTGGCTCGGCTGAAAGGGATGTGGATTGAGGCGTTCAGTTTCCTTCACCGTCTCCATCACAGGCCCGCTAGTCCTGGGTTTGCGAATCGCAGAAGTCTTGGTTTCGTAGTTTTCCCCCACTCCCTTTTGGGAAAGAAAGCTGGAACTAACCGAGGTCCCGCGACTCCTGTCGCAACCGAGGGAGAAAGAGATGGGGGCACAAAGCCAAGACGCTCACTCGCCGAACAGCCCAGACCCTCTTTATCTTCTTCCCTCTCTTCGGCTCGGCTGGAAGGGATGTGGGCTGAGGCGTTCGACATGGCGTCTGCCATATCTCAGTAGGTGCTGACGTCCACGCACGACGACATTGCGACGCTTCGGCGCAGTTTTAGAGGAGTGCGTGGTGAAGTGTGAAACGGTCAGTAGCAGTGGAGGCCCATCGCATCATGGCGACGCCGAAGCTCCACGCCCTTCGTCAGCCGAGCCTCTTCACGCCCCGTGGCACTTCTTGTATTTTTTCCCGCTGCCGCAGGGGCAGGGGTCGTTGCGGCCCACTTTCTCGTCGCTTCGCTGAACAGTCTGAGGTGCGACTGGTTCTTCTCCGCGATTGAGGATGAGTGGGGGGGGAGGACGTGAGATGATGGGTGGCGGCGGTGGTGCGGCTGTGGGTTGCCCCTCGTTCCGAACCGCCTGGACATGAAAGAGCCGGTCGAGTGAGTCGGACTTGACCCGTTCCATCATGCCGGCAAAGAGATCGTAGCCTTCGCGTTTGTACTCAATGAGCGGATCTTTCTGTCCGTAGCCGCGCAATCCGATCCCGTCGCGCAGGTGATCCATCCCGAGGAGGTGGTCTTTCCAGTGATGGTCGATGACCTGGAGCATGAAGTTCTTCTCCAGGAAGCGCATCAAGTCCGAGCCCAGCTCCTGTTCTCTCCGGTCATAGGCGTCGCGCACTTGTGCGCGGAGGTCTACGAGCAACGCGTCGCGTCCCATGTCGCGGAGTGGCTCGCCGCCGTCACCCTTGCCCTGGGCGATGTCGAAACCGAACTGGCCATGCATGATTTCAGCGAGCCCTTTGATATCCCATTCTTCGGGGTATTGCTCAGCCGGGCAATAGATGTTCAGCGCGGACTCCACCAGGCCGTCTATCATGCCGCGAAGATCGTCTTTCAAATTCGTTCCGCCCAAGACGGCGCGTCGATGTTGGTAAATCACTTCACGCTGCTTGTTCATGACGTCGTCGTACTCCAGCAGCTGTTTCCGGATGTCGAAGTGGTGAGCCTCGACCTTCTTCTGGGCGTTGGCGATGGCCCGGGTGACCATGCCGTGCTCGATCGGGACGCCTTCTTCCATGCCGAGCTTGAGCATCAGTTGGGAGACCCGCTCGGAGGCAAAGATGCGCATCAGGTCGTCTTCCAACGACAGGTAGAAACGTGACGAACCAGGATCGCCCTGGCGACCGGCACGGCCCCGGAGTTGGTTGTCGATCCGGCGGCTTTCGTGGCGCTCGGTCCCGAGAATGTGGAGTCCCCCGGCCGCGATGACCTCTTGTTTGTCCTTCTCGCAGTCGGTCCGAATCTCTTCGAAGATCTCCAGCTTGCGTGCATCCGGCAGGTTCTCTTCCCGGTACAGGATCTGTTTGAACATGAAGTCGGGATTGCCGCCCAAGAGAATGTCGGTGCCGCGGCCCGCCATGTTCGTGGCGATGGTGACGGCGCCCTTGTGTCCGGCCTGGGCAATGATCTCGGCTTCTCGCTCATGCTGTTTGGCGTTGAGGACGTTGTGTTTCACGCCGGTCCGGCTCAAGAAGCCGGCAAGCCGCTCCGATTTTTCAATGGAAATCGTGCCGACCAAGACGGGCTGGCCGCGCTCGTGGCACTCCTTGATCTCTTCGACGATCGCGGCGAACTTTTCCTTCTCGGTTCGGTAGACGACATCCGCGTAGTCCAGCCGGATCATGTTGCGATTGGTCGGGACCACGTTGACGTCAAGATTGTAGATCTTGGCAAACTCCGCCGCTTCCGTGTCCGCCGTGCCGGTCATGCCGCTGAGCTTCTTGTACATCCGGAAATAGTTCTGGAAGGTGACCGACGCCAAGGTTTGATTCTCGTTGGCGATCTTCACGCCTTCTTTGGCTTCGACGGCCTGGTGCAGCCCGTCGCTCCAGCGGCGTCCCGGCATGAGTCGCCCGGTGAATTCGTCCACGATGATGACTTCGCCCTCTTTCACGACATAGTCCACATCCCGTTTGTAGAGGGCATAGGCCTGGAGCGCCTTGACGACGTGGTGGACGAGTTCCATATGGTCGGGGTCGTAGAGGTTGTCCACGCCGAGCAATTTCTCGACCCGGACGTTGCCGTCCTCGGTCAACGACGCGGTCTTCGTTTTTTCCTCGATCGTGTAGTCGTGCTCCGGTTTCAGCTGCGGGATGATCGCGTTGATGCGGTAGTAGAGATCGGTCGTTTCATCGGTCGGACCGGAGATAATCAAGGGCGTACGGGCCTCGTCGATGAGGATACTGTCGACTTCGTCCACGATGGCGAAGTTCAACTCGCGCTGCACACACTGGGCCAAATCGGTGACGACCAGGTTGTCGCGGAGGTAATCGAACCCGTATTCGTTGTTGGTGCCATAGGTGATGTCGGCACGATAGGCTTCAGGCCTCGTGCAGGGGCGGAGAGACTGGAGCCGTTTGTCGGAGGCGTCATAGGTCGGATCGAAGAAAAAGGAGGCATCATGTTGAATGATGCCCACCGAAAGTCCCAGCGCGTGGTAGAGCACGCCCATCCATTGCGCATCGCGCTTGGCGAGGTAGTCGTTCACGGTGATGAGGTGAACGCCTTTCCCTTCGAGTGCATTCAGATAGACCGGCAGGGTGGCCACGAGGGTTTTCCCTTCGCCGGTCTTCATTTCAGCAATGCGGCCTCTATGGAGAATCATGCCGCCGATCAACTGCACATCGAAATGGCGCATGTTCAGCTTGCGGCGGGACATTTCACGACAGACCGCGAAGGCCTCAGGCAGGATGTCGTCCAGGGTCTCCCCGGCCTCAAAGCGCTTCTTGAACTCCTGGGTCTTGTCCGCGAGGGCTTGATCGGAGAGCGGAGTCAGGCCGGATTCCAGGCTATTGATCCGCTCCACAATCGGGCGGAGTGCCTTGATTTCACGATCGTTTTTGCTGCCGAAGATCTGGTTAAGTAGTTGCGTGACCATGGTACTGTCGCTTGGAACGAACGCCGATGTATCCGAAAGTATTTTGTGCAGTATACAGCATCTTTTCCATGAATCCTATAATGATCCGCGCAAATGTCGAGTAGCCGACTTGACAGGCCTAGTGGGCGTCCATTAGCATTCAGTCAAGTCATACTGGGTCGTCATCTGATGAACCGCACCATCCTCAAATTCCTATCGATCCTCCTAGTGCTCTGTGTCCTTTTCGTCGGCGGATTGGCTCAGGCGCAGTCGGTCGAGCATGCCGGGCACCATGCCCATCATCAGGCTGCCACGCATGGCACCGTACTCTGCTCCTGGATGTGTGCCGCGGGACAAGCCGGTGAAGCAGCTGCTCTACTTGTTCCTCTACAAGTGGTTCCCCACGAATTCGTCGAACTCACGTCCGCCGATCAAGTTCCGACAATCTTCTCGAGCAATCTCGCCAGCCGAGGTCCTCCAGTTCGCTAAATTCAATCTGATTCGACTCTCGTATGCGGCGCCCTTCCCTAAGAAGGGGCGCTCAGCCATTACAGGCTCATACAGGAGAGTTGAATGTCTTGGGTCCTTGTATCGCCTATGGAGGGGCTGACCATGAACATTTTCCTCAGAAGCCGGAGCTATATCCGGCAAAGCCTTGCTCTCGCAGTGGCACTGGTCGCGCTCGCGAGTGGGGCGGCCTGGAGCATGGGATCGCGAGTCCCTGTTGTTGGGACGCCGGTGGAAGATTTTCAGCTCGTCGACCTTAGCGGAAAAATGCAAAGCCTCAGCCAGTATCGCGGCAAGATCGTGCTTCTGAACTTCTGGGCGACCTGGTGCAAGCCCTGCACGACCGAAATGCCGGCCATGCAAACGATTTATGACAAGCTGCGTGACAAAGGCTTCGTAGTCCTCGCCGTCAACGAATTGGAGGACGACGCTAAGGTTCGCGAACACATCAAGCAGTACGGCCATACATTCCCAGTCCTGATGGATCGCGACAACAAAGTCGCCAACCAGTTCGGGGTGTTCGGGCTACCCGTCAGTGTGTTCATCGATGAAAAAGGTGTGGTCCAGGAATACATCAAAGGTGGCCTGCTCACCGAACAGAAAATCGATGAAACCATCGCGCGGATTCAGAAACAGGAGCCGGTAAAGGCAGCGGCTCCTCGATAAAGGTCTATGATCTGTAAGATTCGACAATTTGCAGTCGGAGGGTTAGCGCTCTGGCTTGTGGCGCTCAGCGGGATTGTGTACCCGCAGCTAACCGCCCACATGGCGCAACATGAGCATCACAACGCGGCGACTCACGCGACCGCACTCTGTTCATGGCTTTGCGCGGCCGGTCACACGGCAGAAAGTGTCGTCCCTCCGACGCCGACGACTCCTACGACAAGCTCGCAAGCGGTCGAGATTGAGTATCTAGCCACTGGCTCATCGATTTTCTTGCCTCGTGCCTCTCGTGGTCCTCCCTCCGTTGCCAATCCTGTTGTTTGATAGACACCTGGTCCGAGCATATCGGCGGTTCGGCCGCACGTAGCTGGATCGCGCGGTAGCCCAGTGATGGAGGCGAAGGCCTCTCCACGCCGGCAGGCTGTGGGATTCATTATTTCATCGTTGTTGAAGGAACCTTTCCATGTCGAAATGTATCAAATCACGCGCAGGTCTGGCTGGTCTTTGCGCGCTTGCGCTTGTCGGCAGTCTCATTGCGCCGACTCCCTCTCATGCCTCGTGCGGCGCTGTGACGTGTTTCGTCGTGATCGGGGCTCAGCAGCAAGTTCCGGAAGCGGGCCTCCTTACGGTCAATGCGATGTACAATTACACGCCGATGCGATTACTGAATGGAACCAATGGAGTCATCCCAGCGGTGGATCAGGCGACCCGGCAGATGATTTTGAATCATCATCAGGAGACTCGGACCATTACTCAGCAGGCGACGCTTGATCTTAATTATGGTGTCACCGAACGGTTCGGACTGGAAGTTACGATTCCATACATGTGGCGCACGCACAAGCACATCGATGGCCTAGGAGAGGATGGAACAAATGGCGAAGGTGAGCCGACGAATTTCTCCTCCGATGGGATTGGAGACCTGCGTGTGGGCCTCAAGTACAATGTGTTGCCCACCTTGCGGAGTATGGTGGTGCTGGGGTTTGGTGTCTATCTTCCGACCGGCAATACACACGCGCATGACAGCGCTGAGAATGTGATGGAGTCGCCCACACAACTCGGTCGGGGGCAAGTCGGGTTGAATCCGACAATTTATCAGACCTATGAATTGATTCCGCATCGGCTCAATCAATTTGCGTCAGCCAGTTACCGGCACACATTCCGAAACAACGATGGCTACCTGTTTGGCGACGAATACATGCTCAATGCAGGGCTAAATCTCGTGACGACTCCGTGGCTGGTTCTCACCGGCCAGCTTAATTACCGCTATCTAGTACACGACAATTTCAGTTCTTCGCTCTATCGCTCTGCAACACCTGCTGATGCTGTTTTTCCTGATGACCCGGTGCTGATTGACCCCACTATTAAGAACCGCGCGGTGCCAACCACCGGATCGACCTACTATGCCATTACGCCAGGTTTCCAAGTCGGCCTGGGGCAGCTCATCGAATCAAGCTGGACGAACATGACGTCGGTCTATTTTTTCGCACAGATTCCATTTGCGCGGGATTCCAACAACAGTCTGGCGCAGGGAACCAGTTACATCTTTGGGCTTACACGTTCATTCCAAATGATGAACCCATCGTAATCGGAGCGGTTGAAGCGGAGGAGGCTGATATGAAACCAAGGAGAACCAACACCGTGTTTGTGGTGATTGTGCTGCTTGTCGCATTGGTAGGATTGCCCGCCTTCGACGGCTGGAGCATGGGCTCACGCGTCCCGGCCGTCGGCATGCAGGCTGAAGACTTTCAACTCGCGGATCTTGATGGCAAGACCCGGAGCCTCAGCCAGTATCGCGGCAAGATCGTGCTCGTGAACTTCTGGGCCACCTGGTGCAAGCCCTGCACGACTGAAATGCCGGCCATGCAAGCCATTTATGACAAGCTCCGTGACAAAGGCTTCGTGGTTCTGGCAGTCAACGAATTGGAGGACGACGCCAAAGTGCGCGAGCACATCAAGCAGTACGGCCACACATTCCCGGTCCTGATGGATCGCGGCAACAAAGTGGCCAACCAATTCGGGGTGTTCGGATTGCCGGTGAGCGTGTTTATCGATGAGAAAGGCGTCGTCCAGGAATATATCAAGGGCGGGCTCCTGACCGAAGACAAGATTAATCAAACGATCCAGCGTATTCAAGAACACAAGGGATGATGCCTCCATTCCTCGGACCCGTTACCGGGGTGGGAGGGTTGACTGCCTCCCCCACCCTGGCCCTTCGGGGGAGAACGAGTTTGAGAGAGGTCGACGGAATCGACATCAGGAATATCCTGATCTCGCGCTCGTGGTGGCCCGGCTTGGCGTCGTAACCGAAAGTAGGAGCCGGATGCGGGCGTGCCGCACGTCCGGATCGGTGGAGCGGGGTGAGGGTAAACTTGTGACAAATCAACAGGAGGGGAGACCATGAAGACATACATCAAGCTCGGTTGTTTGATCGGATTCATTTGTGCGATGGCGACGCCGGTCTTTGCGGGCGAGGAGAAAGTCATGCTCATGCTCGGCGGCAAGTACTGCGATGCCTATTTGGGTAATGTCCAGGATGCGCTGACGAAAGTGGCCGGCGTGAAGGCGGTCGATTTGAAAAGCATGAAAGGCCATGCGGTGGTGACTGTCGAATCCGGCAAGGTGAAGCCGGAGCAACTCGCCACGGCAGTCAACGGCGTGAAAGGCGATAGCTGGTATTGCACGGGCGAGGTCATGAAGTGACGGAACGCCGTCCTGCGGGACTGTTCTCCTGTTATGCCACAGGTGCGGACCATCGAAATTCTCGCGTGCCCACATATTTTTCCGCAGCCTAATAGGGACAGTTATAGAGATTGGTGCGAGGGATTGGATGGACGGTGGACGGGAGTGTGGGCTGGCTTGACTGGCCCATCTCCAAGCCCGGTGAGGGAGCAGCGCGAGGCTGTTTCCCTTCCACCTCCAAGCGCTGAGGAGCGATGCCTTGATGGAATCGTCGTTGATGCCTGTGAACGACGCGGCACTGCTGCGTTGCGTCAGTAAATGGACGATCTACCGATAGATCGAGGAAGGCCGTTTACGTGCCACCAATATCGGCCGGGGCAGTCTGCGAGTGTTTCGGACATCGGTGGATGGGCTTATCGAGGAGGCTCGGATCGATCACCGAGAGGCTCAGAATTATTCGCCGAGCAAAGTGACTCGCGTGCGGGCTACGGACCAGAAAAAGGATAAGGTAACTAATAGCAGGTAACGGGTCTGGTAGTGGCCCTCCCCTCTTCCAGACCTGCCCGGGGAATCGGAGATGGCCTCCCTCCGACTCTCCGGCCCTTTGGGGAACAGAATTGAGAGTCGTCATGAATAATGAGTTAATATACGTCTGCCGCTGATGTATCATCCTGTCCAGGTTACAAATTCACCATCACACAGAGGAGGAGTTATGAGCCGAGTTAAAGCTCTCGTTGTCGCAGTCGCTGTCTGTGGTCTTATCGCAGGAGGCGTGACGAGTCCCGCGTTCGCGGGCGGAAATGAGCATGTCAAGGAAACGATCAAGCATGCCAAGGAGGGCATCGAGCACCAGAAGGAAACCATTAAGCATCTGGAAGAAGCAACGAAAGGAAACGCCGATGCCCATGCTAAGGAAGCGCTCGAGCATGCCAAGGAATCTCTGAAGCATGCAGAGGAATCGCTGGCGCATGCCGAGCAAGCCGCGCAGAAGCCGAAAGGCAAAGCAAAGTAGCCCGGCCAGCTTTCATCGAATGAGTGCTAGGTTGCTTCCTTCCCAGACCCAAATTGCGGCGCGTCTCCCCGAGCGCCGCGATTTGCTTGCCTTGACCCGCGTTATTCATGAACGTTTCTGCTGCAATCGCCGATGTCTGACCAAGCGAGACGGGCGAGACTGGCGGGAAAAGCGCGACTCGAAGTTCGAGGTTCTGAGTTCGAAGTTCCGAATACTTCGGTCTTCAGCCTTCCGACCGCCTTCACCGGGCTCGCTCCAGTAGTGGCTCAAGCGTTGGTAAGACCTTCTCGACAATTATGCGATAGCCTTCTCCGGTCGGATGAATGCCGTCGGCCTGATTGAGCGAGGACGAGCCTGCCACCCCATCGAGAAAAAATGGAATCAGCGTCAGGCGATATTGCTTCGCTAAGGCCTGGTAAAGCGACTCAAACCCTGTGGTATAGTCCTCTCCATAGTTCGGGGGGAGTTTCATCCCCGCTAACACCACGGTGACCGAGGCCTGTTGGAGTTGTTGAATGATCCGTTCGAGGTTGGCCTTCGTCTCCTGTAGACTCAGGCCTCGGAGCCCATCGTTGCCGCCAAGTTCCAGGATGACGATTGTCGGCTTGTTCTTCAAGACCCAAGAGACCCTGCGGGCTCCGCCGGCCGTCGTCTCACCGCTGACTCCCGCGTTCACGACTCGATAGGCATAGCCCGCTGCGTCCAACATCCGTTGCAGGTGCGCGGGATACGATTGATCCGGCGACACACCTAAGCCGGCCGTCAGGCTGTTGCCGAAGGCAACGATGCTGTGACGTTCGGTAGAGACTGACCTCTTCGGTCGGCCCGGTGGCGCCGCCACATCGGTTCCCAACCCTGGTCCCACACCCTCGTGCGAGGAACTCGACGACGGAGGTTGAGAGGCGGTCACATTGCCTCGGTCATACCCACAGAGGAGGAGCAAGGTGAAGATGAAAAATAGTTTTGACAGAATCCATGAGTAGCGCATCGTCATCCAGTATAATATACCCTTCACCTAGACAGTATTGCGGGAGCCTGACCGACAACATGATTTCCCTCTCTCACCTGACGATGCGCTTGGCCGGCGGCGGTCACCAGATCACGATCCTCGACGATGTCACACTTGAAATTCCCGATAAGCAGCGCGTGGCCATCATCGGTCCCTCCGGGAGCGGGAAGTCCACCTTGCTGGGCCTCATCGCAGGGCTGGATCGGCCGACGTCCGGCTCCATCACATTGAACGGCGTGGAGATCTCGACGATGCGCGAGAGCGCCTTGGCGCGCTATCGTCGCGATCACATCGGCTACATCTTTCAATCCTTCCATCTGATTCCCACCCTGACCGCTCTGGAAAACGTCCTAGTTCCGCTGGAGTTGTCAGGGATGCGCACGGCACAGGACCGCGCGACGGAGCTGTTACGGACGGTCGGCCTGGGAGAGCGGCTACATCATTATCCCGTCCAACTGTCGGGAGGCGAACAGCAGCGGGTGGCGGTGGCCAGGGCCTTCGCCTGTCACCCACCGATCCTGTTGGCCGACGAGCCGACCGGCAACCTAGATTCGACCACAGGCCAGCATGTGATGCAGCTCCTCCATTCTCTCCATCGCGACTACGGCACCACCTTGGTCCTCGTCACGCACGATCGTTCCATAGCCTCCTCGATGGAACGTGTGATTGCGTTGCGCGATGGCCGCATCGAATCCGACCGCCTCACCGACTCAGACCATCGGGTCGCAGAGTCATCCCCATGAATCGTTTCATCTTCAGGATGGCCTGGCGTGAAACCAGGGGAGCCTGGCGGCACTTCCTCTATTTCTTCGCCTGTATCGCGATCGGCGTCGGAGCCTTGGTCGGGGTGTCGCTCTTTGGCACGAATATGGAGCACGCTGTTACGAAAGAAGCGCGTGGGCTGTTGGGCGGCGATCTCGAAATTCGCCTCACTCGCCCCCTGAGTCTCGCGGGACAGGTGGTGCTGGACTCGCTGGGCGAACGAGACATGGTCTTCACCCATGTGAGCGAGCTTGTCGCCATGGCTGCGCGGGCGACTCCCGGGCCCGCTGCGACCCAATCAACCCAGATCATTGAACTAAAGGCTGTCGAGTCGGCCTATCCTCTGTACGGGGCGATTCGACTCGACCCAGCCCAATCGCTCGATCTCCTGCTCCACCCGGATGAGCACCGATGCGGCGGACACTCCTGTTTTGGCGCGGTGGTGCAGGAGTCGCTGCTGATTCGGATGGGCCTCTCGGTCGGAGATCGATTGAAGATCGGTCAAGCGATGTTTCTGATCACCGGCGTCGTCAGAACCGAGCCGGATCGAATGGCCAATGCCTTCACCTTGGGCCCCCGGGTGATGATTGCGCAAGAGGGATTACGGGCGGCGGAACTGATTAAGCCCGGAAGCCGGGTGCGGGAACGGTATCTTGTGAAGATCGCCGCCGATATGCCGCTGGAGCCGCTGCGGTCCGAGTTGCGCGATCGGTTGGAGGTAGATTCGGCGCGCGTATCCAGCTATCGCACCTCCCAGTCACAGTTGAGGCAATTTCTCGAACAACTCTCCCGCTATCTCGGGCTGATCGGCCTCACCGCACTGTTCATCGGTGGACTGGGAGTCGGGACCTCGATTCATGCGTTCTTGCGGGACAAGTTGCGGACCATCGCGATCTTGAAAGCGGTCGGCGCTGATTCGGCCACGGTTGTCTCGGCCTATGTGGTGCAAGCAATCTTTTTGGGATGTATTGGAAGCCTCGCTGGAATCTTGTTGGGGATTGCACTTCAACGAGGGCTGCCCCCCCTCGCGGCAGCTCTCTTTGCGTCAGACCTCCTTGAGCAATTAGGCGTCTCGTCGGAATTGTCGCAGTCCTCGGTCTGGCCCTTGTTGAAAGGGGCGTTGCTGGGACTGTTATCGACGCTACTGTTTACCCTGTGGCCCCTGTTGAAGATTCGAGACATTCACCCAGGTGTGATTTTCCGGCGCGATGCAGAACAGGCGACAGTCGAACTTGAGACTCCTCAGTCACGATGGTGGGTGAGATGGGGACTCACCGATCGATGGAATGTCGGCACGGCCGGAGTGATCATTCTCGGACTCTGCGCACTCTCGCTGTGGCAAGCCGGTTCGTGGTCGATCGGCCTCCTGTTTATCGGGGCGATATCTCTCGCCATCGCGGCTCTCTTTGTCTGTGCGCGGATGTTCGTGCGAGGGCTGGCCTGGGCGCCGATGCCTCGCGTCTTGAGCCTTCGCTATGCCTTGGGCAATGTCGTGCGGCCGGGAAGCCAGGCGACGGGGATCATGGTCGCCATCGGCATCGGTGTCATGGCAATTGTCACGGTGTCGCTGGTGGAACAGGCGTTGCTCCAACAAATACAGGAGAATCGACCGGCGGATGCCCCGACCTTTTTCTTTATCGACATCCAGCCCGATCAAGCGAAGGAGTTCGTGTCGTTGGTTGATCAACAGACTGACCGCGCGCGCCCTGAGCTCACGCCGCTGGTGCGCTCGCGACTCCATGCGATCAATGGACAGGTCGTCACGGTAGAAGAAGGAGTGGAGAAGGACGACAAACGTACGGAGGGGAAAGAGGCGCGTGGAAAACAGTGGTATTTCACCCGTGAGTACGTCCTGACCTTCCTCGACCAGTTGCCGAAAGACAATAAGTTGGTCAAAGGGGAATGGTGGAAGCCTGGGCAGGTCTTCTCGACCCCGCAGGTATCAGTGGAAGAAGACGCGGCCACGCATTTAGGTCTCGCTATCGGCTCGACCGTGGAGTTCGATATTCAGGGGGCCACTGTGTCGGCAGAGGTGAGCAGTATCCGCAAAGTCGAATGGGGAAACTTCTCGACCAATTTCTACATGATCTTGTCCCCCGGCTCGATTGAAGGGGCGCCCTTTACCTATGTGGCCACGGTGCGGGTCTCGACAGAACAAGAGGTGCCGTTGCAGCAAGCAGTCGTCGCCTCATTCCCGAACATCAGCGCGATCCATATCGGCGACGTGCTCGATGGTTTTGCGCGGGTTCTCGATCGTCTCTCGCTGGCGATCAGGGCAGTGGCGCTCTTTTGTGTTGTGGCCGGCGGGCTGGTCATGGCGGCGGCACTCGCAGCGACACGCTACCGGCGTCTTTATGAGTCGGTCATTCTGAAAGCGCTCGGCGCAACTCGCAACCTGATTGCACGCGCCTTTGCCATGGAGTATGTCCTACTGGGCGCCGTCGCCGGGTTGATTGGACTGACCCTCGGGACGGTCTTGTCATGGGTCGTGTTGCGGTATGTGTTCGAGCTTCCCTGGAGCATACACCCACAGGTACTTGGCATCGGCCTCCTCCTCACGATGTTGCTGACGCTGATAGTGGGGTTTGGGAGCACCTACCGGATTCTCGGCCAACGGCCGCTGGCCGTGCTTCGGCACGAGTAAACGATGCAACCAGCAGGATGCTGAAAAAGCCCGCCAGCGGCGTTCTCGCCGCGCTCAGAGGCTCAACGTACCGAAGCGTACGCCTCGCCTCTTCGCTCGCTGCGGCCTTGCTGGACGGCCTTTTTGAGCATCCCGCATGGTGTGCTCTTGTTGTCTCTGACGTACAGACCAATCAATTTCCGGTGTACCTACAGAGTTTTTCCGCAGACTGTTAGGCCGGTTGCCCTTTTGCGCGCGCAGTGGAAGACAACCGGCCTGGTTGCTGAGAGGGCTGAAGAGGGAGAGAAGCCACGAACAGGGGCAACCACCATGATCGGATCATCGTACTCGACAGGATGGAATTCCAGCATCACCTGGCATCCCATCGGACTGCGTTGGCTCGTGCGCATGAGGAACCCTCGGAGAGTCTGGCCGCAGCACATCAATTGGGAATGAACTTGAACAGGCCGCCTCCTTGGGTCATTACGTAGAGCTCGCCTGCAGCATCTTCACCAAAGCTCGTCACAAAACTGCCCGGCGGACTGAGTAACGGCCATTCTGTCTGCTCTGTGGGTTGACCATTCTGATAGCGGAAACTCTTCACAAATCCCGCACAAAAATCTGCATAGAAATACGTGCCTTGCAAGTCCGGCTTGACGGACCCTCGGTACACATACCCACCCGTTACTGCACAAGCTCCGCCGAGGTGAGGATAATCGAGCACCGGCAATGTCAGGCCGCCTGAATTGCAATTCATGGAGGGGTTGAAACAGAAAAACCCTTCCATCAACCGCCAGCCGTAATTGGCCTGACGCCCTGCGTTGGGGGCGACGGCGACATCGATCTCTTCTCTCGCACCCTGCCCCACATCGCCGATGTAGAGGTCTCCGGTTTGGCGGTCAAAGGAGAAACGCCATGGATTCCTTAGGCCCAGGCTCCAGACTTCCGGCGCTCCGCCGCCGAGGAGGAACGGATTGATGATGACATTACCGCAGGGGCCCCCTGTGTTGGGATTGAGGCGAAGGAGTTTTCCGAGCAACGAAAATTGATTCTGCCCGTTGTTATTCGGGTCGCCGCTATCCCCTCCATCACCGATCCCGGCATACAGACACCCATCTGGGCCAAACGCCAGCATCCCCCCGTTGTGATTCGAGAAGGCTGAGTGTTCCACGGTAAGAAGCTGAGTGGCCGAAGAGGAATCGGCGAGGTTTGCGTCCGTGGCATTTCTAAGGTAGCGAGCGATAACAATATCTCCTCCTGTGTTCGTGTAAAAGACGTAGAATTGACGATTGGCATTATAATCGGGATCGAATGCCATCCCCAGCGACCCTTCCTCTCCTCCCGCCGAAATGAGGGCCCTGATATCGAGGAATGGCGTCGTGAGCAGCGAACTGGTTGTCACATCGAAAATTCGAATCAGGCCACCCTGCTCGACAATGAAGAGGCGGCTGGTGTCATTGGGAGGTGCGGTCATGAAGACCGGTGAACTTAGACTTGTACTGATCGGTTGAAGCCGCAGATTATTGGATTGCGGGTCCGGTGGTAGCGAGCCCTGGTCGGATCCGTTGTCGGAGCAGCCGATCATGTATCCTGTGCTGATAAGGAGCAAACCAGCCATCAACAGGCGCCGAATCGGTACCATCAGCACCTCCGCGTGATGCCAGGCTGTATGCCCTCAGCCTACTATAGAGTGCTGAATCGTCTCAAGTCGCCCCTGTGCGTGTGTAGGTCGATGGAAAAATCTAAATGGTATGGCTTGTCCGGCTCATGCCCGCCCTATTCACGTGGTCTATGTCAAAGCCGACGCTGCCTCGGCATCCATACTGGGGATGCTGCCTTTAGCGAAGGTCGTGATGGGGGAATGCGATCGATAAATGGTGAATGGTGAATGTTCAATGTTAAATCAGAGAGCCTCATTACATTCATCATTCAACATTGAGCATTCAGGATGCGCGTCGGAAATAGCGGTCTATCGGTATCTACCCAGGTACGTGCCTAAGGCGCGGCTGTCTCGCTCCCGGACTGTGATGGCGATCCGCAATTGTTCGAGGTTTTGATCGAGCGTTTTCCCACCGAGGTCGATCTTGCGCGTTGTGAAAAAGTCCCGCACGTCTCGTTCCAGTTCAGGTGTGGCGAGGCTGACGATCCCTCCGCACATGCGGCGTAGCCCTTGTTTGGGGAACAATTGGTCCATTTTCTCCCAGTTGGTTTTCACAAAATCCCAGGCCAATTCTCTGCCATAGACATTGCCCAGGATGGCGCTGACGAGAAACGGCGCGTCTTGCGTGCGGATTTCTCCGCTGATGGTGCGAGCGAGTGTGCGTTCGAGCAATGCCTTGGGCTGGAATGATGCGAGCGAGAAGAGATAGCGCCGTTCTTCTTGCGGTGTGGCGGCGGTGCGAAACCGTTCGTTAAATTCGTCGTACCTGGTTGCGTCGCCCGTATGTGCGAGGATCGCGACGAGCGAGGGCACGACATTGGGGTCAACGGCTGTCGTGTCGTTGCGGTAAGCCCGATACAGCTCGGCTGCGCGTCGTTGGATGGCCGGATCATTGCCGAGCTTACCCTGTGCGCCGATCAGTTCACCCCGCAGTTGTTTCGTCAGCTCGCTCTCGCCGCTTCGGGGGACCCAACCCAAGTCGGCAACGGCCGGACCGATCCGACCGCGTACGAACGCTTCAAGCGCCGGCCGATTCTCTACGGTGATGATCCGGTTCAGGAAGGAGAAGGAGTCGACTAGCACAGCCCAGACATTCTTGTCCCGCTCCGTAGTGAAGCGGGCTGTCAGGCCAAGATAGTCCGTGAGGGGCATGATGCCGGCGACGGTGGTGGCCCAGGCGTCGTTGATGAGGTTAAACCGTTCGGTGACGGCGAGTCGATCGATGCCGGTGTTCAGGAGCCGATCGAGCAGTTCTGCCGCATAGCGCACCCGATAGAAGCCATGGCCTCCCTCGTTGATCAGTACTGACTCCCAATCGTGAGGGAGCGGGACTGTCGTGTCCTTCTCCGTCAGCAACATGTGCGAAATGTTGGTCTTGCCTCCGGCGGTGACTCGCATCTGGAGTGGGATCTGCCATATGACGGGCGAGGGGGAAGGGGTGAGGGGTGAGGGGTTGGGCAGATATGTGAAGCGCTCTTGAGTTAAAACGAGTTTTAAGCCTTCCCGCAGTTCAGCGGTGATCAACGGATATCCTGGTTGAAAAATCCAGGCATTCATCAAGTCAGGCACCGGCTGCTTGGCGATCTTCCCCAACGAAACCCAGAGATCGTTCGTGTCTGCGTTCCCGTAGGCATGCGCGTGCAAATAGTCGCGGACGCCGTCGCGGAAGACCGTCGGTCCAATGTGCTGCTCTAACATCCGGAGCACCGACGCGCCTTTTTCATAGGTGAGGACGTCGAACATCGCATCGGCGTCCTTGGGGGCTTGCACCGGATATTCGATCGGTCTGGTACTGTGCAGTCCGTCTACGGAAAAGGCCGCGGCCCGCGAGGTACCGAAGCTGTCCCATCGCTTCCATTCCGGTTTCCAGGCGTCGACGGCCAGCATTTCCATGAAGGTGGCGAAGGCTTCGTTCAACCAGAGCCCGTTCCACCAGGACATGGTCACCAAATCGCCGAACCACATGTGCGCGTTTTCATGTGCGACCACATCTGCCACGCGCTCCAGTTCGCCGTGCGTGGCGCTCTGCTGATCGACCAGCAAGGCTGTTTCACGGTATGTAATGGCGCCTAGGTTTTCCATGGCCCCAGAGGCAAAGTCCGGAATGGCGAGCAGGTCGAGCTTGTCGCCGGGGTAGGGGATCCCGTAGTAGCTCTCAAAAAATGAGAACGATGCCGCCGCAATGTCTTGGCCAAATCGAGCGAGATGCCCTTTCCCAGGAACGGCCCATAAGCGAAGTGGTGTCTGGCCGACCACTACCGGCTCGGTCGGTTCGATCAGGCCTACAATGAACGCGACCAGGTAGGTGGACATTTTAATCGTATCGACGAAACGGACTACCTTCTTCCCGCCAGCAAGCGTTTCGGATGCGATCGTGGTGTTGGAGACTGCGGTTAACATTGGATCGATGACCAGCGTCGTCGCAAAGACGGCTTTGAAGTCCGGTTCATCCCAGCAGGGAAAAGCCCGGCGGGCATCGGTGGCTTCGAACTGTGTCGCGGCCAGGCTGTGAGTCGCACCATGTTCGTCTTTGTAGGTACTGCGATAGAAACCGCGGAGTTTGTCGTTGAGCGTGCCACGAAATGTCATCGTCAGCCTCCAGGTGCCTGGCGAGAGAGGCGTGATGAATGTGAGATGACAACGCTGGAGTGCTGCATCCAACGTGACGGTGGCCTGCCGCACCGGGCCTGAATCTCCCTCAATCTGCGCCGAGGTGATGTCGAGTTCAATGGCGTTGAGGATGATTGCAGAGGTTGGCTGATGGACCGTGAGGGTGATGGTTTCCTGTCCAGCAAAGCTTGAGGCAGGCAGGTCTGGCTCCAATCGCAGATCGTAGCGAATCGGGACCACAAGTCTTGGAAGCCGGTATGGATCGAATGCGCCTGGAGAAGAGTCCTGGTTCATATTCTCACCTTTCGGTCGTTTGGTAGCGGCTTGCACGAAGGAACTGTTGAGGCACGAGCTGAGGAACGATGTAAGTGGAATGGTAAGGTGGAATCGGACATGCTTAATGAAGGCCTGTAGGGCCTGTCGCCTGCCGATCGGCTTAGCCCGCATTATTCACGAAGGCTTCTACTGCAACCGTCGATACGCCGCTGCGACAAGCCTGACGGCGGGCGGGCTCGCCGCTCAGTCGCTCAACATACTGTTGGGGACTGGCGTCCTTCTTTTTGGCGCCTGTCCCCGTGTGAAAAGCGGGACAGGCACCGCCGCCTACGGCGGAGCCAGTCCCCTGGGCTCCGCACGCCCGTCTCGCGTGGCGTCTCGGCGGTTTCGTCACGAACTCTCGTGAATAATGCGGGCTGGTCATGTCCTCGTCGCTGGGTAGGACTCGACCCCGTTGGCGGTGCCTACGATGAGCAGGTCTGTTCGTCCGACAAAGAGGCCGGTCTCGACAACTCCGGGAATCAGGTGCAAAGCAATCTCGAGTTCTTGCGGGTTGTCGATCCGTGGGAGATGGACATCCAGAACCACATGGCCTGTCTCCGTGTTGAAGGGCGATCCGTTCCGCTCCCTGAGCACCACCGGACTCTGCGTGAGGGCCGCAATTTCTCGTGCCGTACTTCCCCAGCCGAAGGGGATCACCTCGATTGGGAGCGGGAATGATCCTCCCAGCACGGGGACTCGCTTGGTATGGTCGACCAAGACGATGAACTGCTTGGCCGAGGCCGCGACAATCTTCTCCTTCAAGAGCGCGCCGCCGCCGCCTTTGATCAGATTGAAGCCTGGATCGACCTGATCTGCCCCGTCGATCGCGACATCGATCACCCAGGCATTATCGGCATCGATGAGGATGATTCCTTGTTGCCTGGCGAGCGTGGCCGTTTCCTTCGACGTGGGCACTCCACGAAGTGTCATGCCGGCGCGGACCTTTTCCCCTAGCGCGATGACCATGTGCTTAGCCGTTGAGCCAGTCCCGAGGCCAATGACCATCCCATCGCGGACGAATTCGACGGCTGTTAACGCCACGGCTTTCTTCAGGCTGTCGAGGTCCTGGTTGCTCATCATGACGCGGGGGTATGGGAGAGAGCCGCGGCGACGGATGCGGCACCGAGTAGGGCGGTCTGCTGATTCATGACCACTTTGACCGGGATCGAACTCATCAAACGATTGTAACGGCCCTTGTTGGTGAATGCCTTCATGAATGTTCCGTCTTTCAGTTTGGCCAGTAGCTTGGGTGCGATGCCGCCGCCCAGATACACGCCGTTCAATGTCATCGCCTTCAGGGCAAGATTGCCGGCTTCGGCTCCGTAGATGGAGGCGAACAGATCGAGCGCCTGCTTGGCGATGTCTGCCTGGCCCTTGAGCCCGGCTGTTGCGATCACCGCCGCCGGGTCGCCGGCTTTAATTTGTTCCGCGAGCCATGTCGGCTCATTCTTCTTGCTGTCGCGGACATAGTCATAGATGGCATGCAGCCCGGGGCCGGACAACACACGTTCGTAACTCACGTGCAGGTAGTTACTGCGCAGATGGCGCAGCAGCTCAATTTCGTTGTCATTGTTCGGTGCGAAGTCCGCATGCCCCCCTTCCGATGGCATCGGCTGATAGCGCGAGCCGTTCCAGAAGAGGATGGATTCGCCCAGTCCAGTTCCTGCCGCGAGCAGGGCGAGCGCCTGGTTGTGCGCTGGTGGAGTTCCGGCGTTGAGGATTTCGACTTCGTCCGGTCGGAGCAAGAGAATTCCGTGTGCCATGGCTTCGAGATCGTTGAGCAGCTTCACTCTCAGTATGTCGAAATGTTTCGCCAGGGTTGCGCCATCAATCACCCACGGGAGGTTGGTCGTATGGCAATGGTTTTGAATGACGGGGCCGGCGACACCGAAACAGGCCGCGTCGATTGTCAGCGGTTTTTCCGCTGGGCGTTCCGGTTCTGGCTCGGCGGCGTCCCTCTTCTCGGTTGCGAATTCGTCTATGGAGGTTGGGGGCTTCGGTGGGACGAGAAATTCCGTGAGCATGTCCTCGAGCGAAGTGTAATCGGCACTCAGGAATGACTCAAACCGGACAGGATCGACGCGGTGCTTACTCCAGTCAAACAGGGCCAAGTGAGTTTTCGTACCCCCGATATCTCCGGCAACGATCATCTCGCCCTCATGCGCTCGCCCGTTGTTAATGTTTCGGAAGTTCGGCTGCTGCAGCTCGGTCGAGGAACCAGACGACTCGGCCTTCCTCCGGCTTAACCAACGATGCCGGAAGCTGTCGTTCCGCCTCGGTCTTCGAATCGAGGATGGTTCTCACGACTCCTGCTTTGCCGGTTCCCACAATGAGGAAGAGTATCACACTTGCCCTGTTGATCACAGCTAGGGTCATGGTCAGTCTGGTCGGTGGATCTTTCGGAGATTGCGTTGCCGCAATCACGCGTTGCTGGTCCCATAAACTTGGTGCTCCATGAAACAGAGAGGCTGTATGCCCGTCTTCGCCTAGCCCTAAGAGGATGAGGTCAAGGGATGGCTGTGCCGATGGTGAGGTCTTCGTCGCAAGACGCACCTGCTGTTCGTACTCAGAGGCCGCCGCCTGTGGGTCACGGGATTCCCCTGCCATACGAAAGACCTGTGATGGCGTAATTCTCAGAGGGGTGAACAGGGCTTTGTCGGCCAAGGCGTAGTTGCTTCGAGGATCATCCGAAGGGACGCAGCGTTCATCGCTGAAGAAAAAGGTGGTCCGAGACCAATCGAAGCGATCGGCGAAGGCGGGAGAGGTCAGGGCTCGGTAGAGGGTTTCCGGCGTCGTGCCGCCGGAGAAGGCGATAAAGAATCGGCCGTTTGCGCGAACGGCCTCTTTGCCCGGTTCCAGTACGAATGCTGCTGCTGCTTCAGCCCCTGTTTGGCTGTCGCTGTGGATGCGGATGTCGGGGATGGTGGGCCATCCTACTTCTTGCGGGCGCGCCCGCTCCTGGTGCGCCGCATAGTGTGACGCCGAGCCGATGTGCGAGGCATGAGGGACTTCGTCAGGGCTTGAATCGTCGCGACCGGGTTCTTGCCCAAAGGCAAGACGATGGTCTGTTGATCGTGAGCTTTGAGCGCCTGGATGTCTCCGGCGGCTTGGGCCTGCGCGAGCGTGCGAAAGGTGAAGGGTTTTCCGGGAATGCTGAGATCAGGAATCATCTGATCGACGAGCTGTAAGAATAGTCCGCTATTCGGACCCCCTTTGTGGAGCTGGCCTGTCGAATGGAGATAGCGCGGACCATAGCCGGCTGTCGTGGTCACATGGTGATGGGAGACGAGCGCTCTTCGCAGCGAGCGAATGGCCTGTTCCATCTTGGAGGATGGTGTCGTATAGGCCAAGATGGCGACGTAGGCGCCGGGTCGACACTGTCGTTTGAGTTGTGCTGCGGCCTGTGCCGCGGTCGCGGTGGTCTGTTTCGGCAACCGGCCGGTGGACTGGATGGTGTCCAGTACGCGGGCGGTGTTGTCTTTGCTTTCTTGGACATTCGGTTGATCGAACGGGTGAATCCCCAGGAGGTGGCCTGCCACGGCCGTGGCAACTTCCCACCGGAAGAATTCTCCTGCGAGATCGTAACGGTCTTGGAGCGTAAGCGTCAGGACTGGGTGGCCCTGTCGCGCGAGCCCGGCGATCTGCCAGTCGAGCTGTTTATTCTGATCTCCCTTCAACCTCAGATAGACAAAGAGCCGGTCCGTGCCATAGGCGGTCGGTGAGGCAATCGGTTCATTCGCCACGGGGATGAGGCCGGTTCCTTCCTTGCCCGTGCTTTCCGCGAGGAGCTGTTCCGCCCACAGACCAAATGTGCTGATCTGTGGTGATGCGATCAGAGTGATCTTGTCGCGCCCTGCCTGCGCCATTGAGGCCATCGTTGCACCAAGGTCGGCACCGGGGTTCCATCCAAGAGGAGGCTGGATTCCACAGGCCTGGGCCATGACTGTGGCGCGCGTGAGCAATCGTGTGACATCGATTCCCATCAGGGCCGCAGGGACTAATCCAAAATAGGAGAGGACCGAGTAGCGTCCACCGATGTCGGGTGGGTTCGTAAAGATGCGCCAGAACTGATGTTCTGCTGCCAGTTTTTCTAACCCGGTGCCTGGATCAGTAATGGCGAGGAACTGTTCGCCGCCTTGGTGGCCCGGGGTCTGGTGAATGCGTTTCCAAAAGTGGGCAAAGAGGGACATGACTTCGATGGTTCCACCGGATTTGCTGGCGAGGATGAATAGGCTTCGAGCTGGGTCGATCGACTGCGTCACCCGCCGAACCCAGCCTGGAACGGTAGAATCGAGGACCCACAAGCGTGGGAACCCGTGGGCTGATCCAAATGACGCGCGCAGCACTTCCGGTCCCAAGCTGCTGCCACCCATCCCGAGCAGGACCACGTCGCGGATGCCATGCTTTTTGGCCGAAGTGGCAAGAGTCCGTAACTCCTCGGTCCGATCTTTCATGTACTCGATGATGGTCAGCCAGCCAAGGCGGTTGGTGATATCGGTGGGATCTTGCTTCCAGAGTCGATGATCGCGGGCCCACAGCCGCACGACCGCATGGGATGCGGAGAGTCGTGCATTCGCCGCAGCGACCAGGGACTGAAGTTCCGAGGGAAATGATCGATCAGTTTCGAGTTTCATGGGAAGCTTTCCTTATAATTGTAGATGTCGGATGAGAAAAACACAAACATAAGATTCTGACCTATGGCGTTGTGGTTCGACGGATGAGAAAGGGCATGTGGATCAGTTGTTGGCGAGCCTCTTCTAGCGGACTTGGAGCATATGGAGCAGGACGGGATGGCGGTAGGCGGAATGGTCGACGTATCAGAGACCGGTATGCCCCTGCTCAGCTTTCTTCCCTTCGATCATCGAGCGTCACTAAGGTCAGCGCTACCGAGTTCTGTTCGTGTAGCGCGCCGACGATCGTGACCGGCGTCCCCTTCTCGACTCGGTCATAGAGGAGAGCCATTTGCGGATTGTCGAGCATGATACAGCCAAATGTTTGGGCCATCAGTTCGTTCTCAACTCCGAGAATTTCAATTTGTTCGCCGATGGCTTTCGATGCCGGGAACTGTCCCATCTTCCGTCCGAGCTGGTAGCGTCGTCGATCGTCTTCGTTGGGATAGTCGAGGACTAAGGCCCGATTCAACTGAGTCTCCCCCTGCCCGCCCTTGCTGCTGATCCGATATCGGCCTTCCGGGGTGGCTCCGTCGCCCTGATATCGTTTCTCTCGGACGCCATTGAACCCGAGCCGGACTGGGTATGATAGTACCCGTTGTCCGTTTCTGTAGAGGGTCAACACTCGATCTGCCTTATTGATGACAATCGCCAAGGTTCGGTGATTACGTGACCAGGTGATGGTGTCCTTGGCCATCTCTTGCCACTGGCTGATTCGATCTCGATCGGTGTACCGCCCGAGTTCGCTGCTCAGCACGGCCACTTGCGTCGCCAGATTATGCGCAGCCCTGTCAGACGCGTCGAGAGACCGATCGTAGCGACCCTGTTCATAGAACGCATGAGCCTGCTTCATAAGTAGGTCTATTTCATCGGGTTTCTGTCCCAACTCGAGCCGACTACCAATGGCACTGACTTGCAGGGTTATCATCCGGAATCGATCCTCGACCCGGGCGATCTTGTCTTCGGCTGAGCGGCGGAGCGATTCACGTTCCTTCGTGAGGCGGGCGACCGTGCGGGACCCTTCTTCTTGCAGCCGGCGAAGGGCGATTTCCAAGTCGTTGGCTTCCCACGGCCAACGGATCAGATCCTCGTCGGCCTGGACACGAGCTTTTAGGGCTATCCACTGGTGTGCGAACTGGGTATAGTCGGTGGGTGAGAATTCAGCCGCCCGTAATTCCATCAAGTCTCGATCGATGTTTTCAATCGCTTCGATCGCATCTTGAGGCACAGCCTCCACGCAGCCAGAGAGGGAGCCGACCAGCACTAAGGCCCCCCACCCCAAGAATGCCCATGTTAGTCGTGAACAATGACTAGACATATAGTAAATCCATCGTACTTCTTCTTCGCCGCAGTGGGTTTTCCCTTTCCGATCTTGGCAAGGGCTTTCTCGATTTCACGAGAAATGGCCTAACTCTTTTCGTGAACGTTTCGCCTTCGTTTGTGCGATCGGACAGTCTCCTGTGTCGATTGCCATCCGCACCTGATTGAGAGATGACTTACCCTGCATTATTATTCATGATGGTTCGCCGCGAAATCACCTACCAGAAGCCCGGCGAGGGGCAAGTGGCACCAAGCGAGAGAAAAACATATCTGCTGGTTGCCTCTGGCCCCCGCCTCCCGCCTAAACTTTAGTGCTCCCCCACACAAGATGATGAGAATGGTAGCTAACGCGCAAGGGTAATGCCAGAAACGGCATAGCAAGGCCTGGGAGGAATCTGAGCTGTTGCAACAATTAGCAGTGTGAAAGATTCGAGGCTCAGGAGATTCTGAGGCAAACTAGTCTGTCAGCGACAAAATTGCCTCAATACGAAAGAATTATCGATGGTTAAGGCTGATGTCCCTCGGGGCTTTAGTAGGCTGCTGAACAGCTATGCCGACCTGCTATAAATCCCCTGGTCCGCCTGTCTGAGACGCCAGGACACGCCCCGCGGGATAGTCGCACGAGACGCGCTAGACTGGCGGGACGGGCCAGACGAGGGGGAATAGCGGGAACAGCGAGATGGGCGGGACGGGCGAGCCTTGTAGTGTTCACTGAACTACCCGGAATCGGCTGGCTCGCTCATCTCGCCTTTCTCGCATGTCTCGCGCTTCACGGTTCGACAGGTCTCACCGTCCCGAGCCACGTCGAGGGACGCGCCACATGCCCTTGTGCAAGGTGACTGTTCCTGGATCGATAGCACATAGTTTGACAGGGTGCCGCCGCGCCCCTATAATGCCCCATTCATTTGTGAGAGTTCTTAGGCAAGGAGTGATTGCATGTCGTTTACATCTCAGCAGCCATCGAACCTCAAGAAAAAACGTGAACATGGATTCCGTAAACGGATGAGTACGAAGAATGGTCGGAAGGTCTTGGCTCGTCGTCGCGCGAAGGGACGGGCCCGCTTAACCGTATAGGTCGGGCGACGCTGCTAGGGCTGCACGAAGGAATCTTTGCCCTCCGTTATGTGCCCCAGACAAGGTAGTTCCCAACACATGATGGCGGTGTGCGGTCATGACCGAGTCCGGAGATCTGGTCTCGAAGGGGAAGTCCTGTGCAAGCTGGCCCTCTCTTACGATGATGGCGATGTCGCAGGGTGGGGGTGACAGGGATCTGTTCCTGAAACGCAGCCGCGACATCGAGTATGCCAAGGAACACGGCAGTCGTATCTCGACCGCCCTATTTAATTTGGTGATATGCCGGACTGACGTGAGCGGCAGCCGGGTCGGTATTGTGGTGGGGAAGCGATTCGGGGGGGCCGTCAGTCGAAATCGGGTGAAGCGCCTGTTTCGGGAGCTCACGCGGCAATTGCGTGGTCAATTGATCACTGGACAAGCCATTGTGGTCTTCCCCAAACGGAATTCGATTTCACAACCCTTCGCCGTCTTGAAAGAAGTGTGGTTGTCGGCGCTCCAGCGCCAACGGCTGCTTCGTATCCATGAAGACTAGCGCGCGCCAAGGGTGTCTGACTCCGCTAGCCGATTGCCCGATTGGATCTCGGCTTTCCTAGGAGTCTGTCTTTTTGAGACGACATTCTCTGAATAGGCGAGGGCCGAGATCAGCCGTCTACTGAAATGTTACCCGTTTGATCCTGGAGGGATGGATTCTCTGAAGTAGTAGGGTCACAATTGTTCACATCGGGGTAGCGGTTTATTATGGACAAACGCGTTGTCATCTTTCTCGTTCTGTCGTTAGCGATCATTCTTGGATTTGACTTGTTCCTCAAGCAGATGGGTTGGCTTCCTGAGCCGCCTCCTGCTCAGGACATCGTTGTCCCGGGTTCCTCCTCCGAGAAACGAGAACCAACTCCCTCCCTCGCGACGGGTAAGGACAACGGTTCAACCAGTCTGAGCGTCCCAGCCAAATCTGGTCAAAAGTCTGGCGCTCCCTCGGCGGATATTTCGCCACCAACATCGGAACAGACGGTGACGATTGAAACAGATCTGGTTCGGGTCAGTCTGTCGAATCGTGGTGGAGTGATTCGACGCTGGGAGCTGAAGCGCTACCATACGGCACCCCCGGAAAAGAAGCCGGTGCAACTCGTGTATCAAGAGGGGAAGTTCAAAGGCCCGCTCTCGATTACGGTGGCGAATGCCGACAACGACAAAGCGATTCGAGAGGGTCTCTATAATATTGAAAAAGATTTCACAAGTCTCGATGCCGCTCATCCTGTCGGGCATGTCACAATGCAGTTCCACGATTCAGTCACCCATCTCAGTGTAGAGAAACGGCTGACCTTTCATCATGATAGTTATGTGGTGGATGTATCGGTCGCCTTGGATGGGGTGACCGAGCCCTATGATGTCGGGTTGGGGACTAACTTCGGAATCGTGGAATGGGGTGGTGGGTTCATCGGTGTGATCGGATCTGCCTCGCGGGTTGACGACAAGATAGAAAAAGAGACGCCGGAAAAGGAGCTTGAGCGAAAGGGGGCGGTTCAGTGGGTCGCATTGCACGATAAGTACTTTCTATCGGTATTGATGCCGAAACAGAGTACGGCCGCGCTGGCCAAGAACGAAGGCGAGAAGATTGTGTCGGCTGGGGTGCGGATGGCCGCGTCCGGAGTCGCGTCCTCGGTTGCTCTTCAGCTGTACGCAGGCCCGAAGGAACACGACACGCTCCGCTCGTTGAACGTGGGCCTAGAAGATATGATCGATTTCGGATTCTTCATCTTCGGCAGTTGGACTGTTGTAAAGTCAGTCGCCAAGCCGATCTTTTTTGTGCTGCGGTTCATCCATGACTATGCTTATAATTATGGAGTTACCATCATCCTGTTGACGATGGCGATCAAGCTGTTATTTGCGCCGTTGCAATACAAGAGCTACAAGTCGATGAAAATGATGCGGCTGATCCAACCCAAGATTGCTGCAGTCCAGGAGAAATACAAGGGTGACCGCGACCGGCTGAACAAGGAGTTAATGAAGCTCTATAAGGATCAGAAAGTGAATCCGCTGGGTGGCTTTCTCCCGATGATCCTGCAGATGCCGGTCTTCGTGGCCCTGTTCAATGTCCTCTACACGACGATTGATTTGCGTCAAGCCCCTTTCATGCTCTGGATTACCGATTTGTCGGTGCAGGATCCCTACTATGTGTTGCCGGTTATCATGGGGGTGACGATGTTTATCCAACAGAAGATCACGCCTACCACGATGGATCCGACACAGGCGAAGATCATGTTGGTACTCCCAGTGGGCATGACATTTCTGTTCGTAAATTTTCCTGCGGGCCTCGTATTGTATTGGGTGACAAACAATACCCTGACCATCTCCCAGCAATTGATCACGGATCGTTTTATGTTTCGCAACCAGGTACTCGTCTCGGCAGAGGCCGGGCAGAGCGGCAGCCCGAACGCATAGGCGTCTCTCGGCAGGTCTATCTTGTTTATCTGGTCTGTCTCGTTTGTTTGGTTGAACCAGATCAACCCTCGCGCCTGGCTCGTCCCGCCAGTCTTGCGCGACGGTTCTACGCAGGCCAGAACTGCACTGAGCCGCCAGTCTGGAACGACGGAGAACGCCACGCAGGATGCTCAAAAAGGCCGTCCAGCAAGGCCGCAGCGAGCGAAGAGGCGAGGAGGTACATACCGCACTTCGTGTGGGCCGTTCGCCCCTAAAATGAATCTTGGCGAACGGATAAGCCCCGCTAGTGCTTCCGATCTCCAAGAATCTCATTCGGTACGTTGAGCTTCTGAGCGATGCGAGAACGAAGCTGGCGGACTTTTTCAGCATCCTGTCAGTGAAAGAGTCGTCATGCATGGAGGACTCGAGGACACGATCTGTGCCATTGCCACCCCCGCAGGCGAGGGCGGCATTGGGATCGTTCGTCTGAGTGGCCCTCAGGCGCTTTTCGTCGCTTCCCAAGTTGTTCGGTTGCGGTCTGGTGATCCCCTCTCATTGGTTCCCTCTCATACGCTGCATCTTGCCGATCTTGTGATTCCCACATCGGACAAGCGGAAAGAGGCGAGAATCCTTCATAAACGCCCTCCTTTCTCGGACCTGCTCGATGAGGCTCTCGTGGTCATTATGAAGGCTCCGCGGTCGTTTACGGCAGAGGACGTGGTGGAGATTCAGTCTCATGGCGGGGCGTTGGTGCTGGGGATGGTTTGCAAGGTATGTATTGAGTCCGGTGCACGGATGGCGGAGCCGGGAGAGTTTACGAAGCGGGCCTTTCTCAATGGACGGTTAGATCTCTCCCAGGCGGAAGCGGTACTCGATACAATCAGGGCCACATCATCCGCAGGATTGAAAATCGCTCAACGCCAGCTACGAGGTGATCTCGCCCGTGAGGTGGAACAGGCTCGGACCTCTCTCCTGACGGTGTTGGCCCATGTGGAGGCAGGGATCGATTTTGTGGACGAAGATATTTCCTTTCTTCAACGAGAGGAACTGGTGCGTATCGTGAGGGAGGCCGGTGCGGTGGTTCAGAAATTGGAAGCGACGGCGCAGGAGGGGCGGATCTTGCGGGAAGGGGCGCACGTCGTCATTCTTGGCCGCCCGAATGTCGGCAAGTCCAGCTTGTTGAACCGTCTCTTGAGGGAGGAGAGGGCCATTGTGACGGCGATTCCTGGGACGACGAGGGATGTGATTGAGGAATCCATCGATCTTGACGGGGTGAGGATTCGTTTGGTTGATACGGCAGGAGTGCGGGAAACAAACGATATCGTCGAGCAGGAAGGGATCAAGCGGACGCGTGCCGCCCAGGACGAGGCGGACCTCTTGTTAGTGGTAGTGGATGGGAGTGTACCCCTCACGAGCGATGATCGGAAACTCTTGTGTGCGGTCAGGGATCGCAAGCATGTGGTACTGCTAAATAAGGCGGATCTTGCCGATACGGTAGAGACAGACTCCACGCTCGCGGACCATCAGCTGTACGTCGTTTCGGCGAAGACAGGTTTGGGAGTTGAGGTAGTGAAATCAGCTCTTCGTGCTCAGCTGTTGTCGGGGGGCTTTGAGGCAACTGAGAGCGTCATGGTAACAAACGTGCGACATCGGGACGCATTGCGCCGTGCTGGCGAATCCTTGGGCCAGGCTCTGGAGTCCGTTCAGTGTGGGATGGCTGGAGAGCTTGTCTCGCTCGATGTGCGCGCCGCAGCCGACGCGCTCGGTGAAATTACAGGCGCCATTACGACGGACGAGATCCTTGGTCAGATCTTTTCAGAATTCTGTATCGGCAAGTAAGAAAAGGTTGAACGTGGGACAGGCAGTCGATGTCATTGTGGTGGGTGGAGGTCATGCCGGCTGCGAGGCCGCCTTGGCCGCGGCGCGCATGGGTGCGTGCACCTTGCTGCTCACGATGGATCATGACCGAATCGCACAGATGTCCTGCAACCCGGCGATCGGGGGAATTGCCAAAGGACATCTGGTAAAGGAAATCGATGCACTGGGTGGGGAGATGGCGCGGAACACTGATCAAGCCGGCATCCAGTTCCGCTTCATCAACACGAGTAAAGGCCCGGCGGTGCGGGCCCTCCGCGTCCAATGCGACAAGAAACTGTACCGAGACGCCATGCAACAAACGTTGCGCCGGCAGGCAGGGCTGGCGATCGGCGAGGGAACGGTCGATCGCTTACTGACGCATGCCGGTGCGGTTACAGGCGTGGTGACGGATCGCGGTGATCACATTCAGGCGAAGGCCGTTATTCTGACATCAGGTACATTCCTTAAGGGACTTATCCATATCGGCCTGAATCATTTTCCTGCGGGACGAGCCGGAGAGGCGTCCGCTGAGCACCTGTCTGATTGCATGCGCGACCTGGGGTTCGAAGTGGGCCGGCTCAAAACCGGCACACCTCCTCGCTTGGACGGGGCAACCATCGACTTTTCCGTGATGGTGCCCCAGCCGGGAGATGATCCGCCGCCGCCGTTTTCGTATCGGACCGACAGGATTGAGAACCGTCAGCTCCCCTGTCATTTGACCCACACCAATCGTGCGACGCACGAGTTGATCCAGCGCAATCTGGACCGGTCACCACTCTATAGCGGCATCATTGAGTCGGTGGGGCCGCGGTACTGCCCGTCGATCGAAGATAAAGTCGTACGTTTCGCCGACAAAGAACGTCACCAGATCTTTATCGAGCCGGAAGGGTTGGATTGCCGTGAATTTTATCCCAACGGGATCTCCACCAGCCTACCAGTTGATGTGCAGGCCGCGATTCTGAAGACGATTCCCGGGTTAGAGCAAGCCACTATGCTCAAACCTGGGTATGCGATCGAGTACGACTACTTTCCTCCACGGCAATTGCATCCGACTCTGGAGACCAAGCTTCTGGACGGTCTATACCACGCGGGACAGATCAATGGGACATCTGGATATGAGGAAGCAGCGGCTCAGGGCTTAATGGCTGGGATCAATGCAGTCCTTAGATTTCGAGGCGAGTTGCCATTAGTGCTCGACCGGTCACAGGCCTATATTGGCGTATTAATTGACGATCTCATTACAAAAGACGCACGTGAACCCTATCGCATGTTTACATCACGGGCAGAATACCGCCTACTGTTACGCCATGGAAATGCTGATCTTCGATTAACGGATACTGGACGGCAGATTGGATTGATCTGCGACGAAGTCTATGCAAGGTTCCAATTAAAACAGCAAGTAATTGATTCTGAGCTCGTACGCCTCGAAGAACTTCGACCAAGACTCACGGAAGCTGTTCGTGAACGCCTAGCTAAGATTCATATTGAGGAGATCTCTGGGCCCTGCACCGCAGCTCAACTTTTACGGCGCCAGGGGGCGAGCTATAAGACTCTGTTAGATGCACTTGAGGTGAATACAGTGCAAGATATTGAAACTGCTTGTGAAGTAGAGTTGCAAATCAAGTATTCAGGTTACATCAAGCGCCAACTTCAGCAGATAGGCCGATTCAAAAATCTCGAAATGAAACCTATTCCGTTAGCCTTTAATTACGATGGGACTCTTGGTTTTTCGCGGGAAGTCCGAGAAAAGCTGAAAAAAGTTCGCCCTGCGTCTATTGGCCAGGCATCGAGAATTTCAGGAGTCACACCAGCGGCAATTTCGCTTCTCCTAGTGGCACTTGAAAAATGTAAGGGCGAATCCGGACGCGATAGCCTTCTGCAAGTCTCATCCTAGCCCGCATTATTCATGAAGTTTCTGCTGCAAGCGCGGATACGCGGCGAACCTTTTATGAATAATGCGGGAGACAAGCGAACACTGAAATTTTTGCTTTCCATGTAGGAAGGTCTTGACCTCATCTGCTGATTCACGTAATTGTTCCACGTGGAACATGAAACAGAATTGCGCGAATTCACAATTAGTTCCGTAAGGGAACTTGGGCTGACTATCGGAGATAGCCAATCCGAGCAGTTCATGCGCTATCTCGCTCATCTCATTGAGTGGAATAAGGCGATCAATCTCACGGCGATCATCGATCCCACGGAAATCATTATCAAGCATTTCGTTGACTCACTCGTTGCGCTTGTCGCGACAAGCTTTCCACAAAATGGCGTGGTGCTCGATGTGGGGTCGGGGGGAGGCTTTCCTGGTATTCCTCTTAAAATCGTGAGATCTGATATGCGGCTGGTCCTAGTAGAGCCAGTTCAGAAAAAATGTTCATTTCTAAACTCAGTGATCGGCTTGTTAAAGCTTCAGGATGTGTCTACGTTTGATGGCACCATCGAACAATATGCCAAGCGGTCGATCCGCCATGTTATTGATACGATTGTGATAAGGGCTTTGAAGTATGAAGAAATAAGGAAACACATTCCTGCGTTGCTGACTTCAAATGGCAAAGTTGTCTTGTATCGAACAGAGCCCATCAAGAAGCATGAAATCGGAGAAGAGTTTCATCTTGTGAGCGAAACAGCTCTTACTCTCCCACAAGGATATGGCAATAGAGTTGTCACGGTGATTGAGATAAATAATTCCTAATATAACCAATTGCATATGTGAAAGTTCCACGTGGAACATTATTGATGAGTACGTGAAGAAGTGATGGGGTTCAACCTTAATATGGCAAAGATTGTAGCGATCGCGAATCAGAAGGGTGGTGTAGGAAAGACTACAACAGCCGTAAACCTTGCCGCTGGTGTCGCGCTTCTGGGCAAGCGTGTCTTACTTGTGGATATGGATCCGCAAGGGAACGCTACAAGCGGACTAGGGGTTGACCCCCGTTCCTTACAGACTACTGTGTACAATTGTCTGATTAATTATGTGAAATTTCATGATGCTGTACAAGTCACAGAAGTGAACGGTTTGTCACTTTTGCCGGCAAATGCTGACTTGTCTGGGGCTGAAATAGAACTGGTGAATATTGAGGAGCGGGAAAAACTGCTTCGACATTTCTTGCGAGATGTTGATCAGTTATTCGATGTTATCTTTCTCGATTGTCCTCCTACGTTGGGGATTCTGACGGTGAACGCACTCGTCGCAGCTCGCAGTATCTTAGTCCCAGTTCAATGTGAATACTATGCCATGGAAGGGTTAAGCCGCTTGGTTGGAAACATCGATCGAGTTCGTCAGTCCTTTAACCCGGAGCTCCATTTGGAAGGGATCGTCTTGACAATGTTTGATGCGAGGAATACGTTGTCACGTCAGGTCGTTCAGCAGGTTCGCGAGTATTTCAAAGAACTCGTCTACAGCACCGTGATCCCCCGCAATGTGACACTTGCGGAGGCTCCAAGTTACGGACGTCCAGCCATGTTATATAACGTCGCATCGGCAGGATCTCAAGCCTATTTGTCCTTAGCCAAGGAGTTTGTGAGTCATGGAGAAAAAAGCGCTAGGTAGAGGACTCGACGCACTGCTGCCTGCCATCAAGCCCGTGTCGATGCCGGAATTGCCGGAGGTTCAACATCTGCGGGTCGATGCGATCGTGCCGAATCGGTATCAGCCAAGACAAACGTTTTCTCCTCAGGAACTGGCAGAACTCACAGCCTCATTGAAGCAAAGTGGATTGCTGCAACCAATTTTAGTGCGCCGCAAGGGCGACGGAATATACGAACTCATTTCCGGTGAACGACGTTGGCGCGCGGCGAAAGAAGCGGGGTCGGAAACGATTCAAGCCGTCATTCGCAATTGCGGAGACGAAGAATCCGTAGTCCTGGCACTGGTAGAAAATCTTCAGCGAGCAGATCTCAATCCCATGGAAATGGCCAGAGCTTACCATCGGATGATGAACGAATTTGGACTGACTCAGGACATAATTGCGCAACGAGTCGCTTGTGAGCGATCATCGATCGCCAATGTCGTGCGCCTAATAAATCTTCCCTCAGAGGTCCAGCAGCTGATTGAAACGAATCAGCTCTCCATGGGACATGCCAAAGTGATTCTCGGTCTTCCTAGCCAGACTGAACAGCTTAGAGTCGCACAGCTTGTGGTCTCAAAAGTCTTATCGGTGAGAGAGACGGAAAAACTCATAGAATCCTCACCGGTCGCAAAGAAGCGATGGACAAAGGAATTCCGGCGAACACCTTGGTCTGATGTTGAAGAGCGATTGCAAAAACGATTAGGCACTAAAGTCATAATCCAAAAAGGAAGACGTGGCGGGAAAATCGTCATTCACTATTTCTCTCCTCCTGAACTCGATGGGATCCTTGAGACGCTTCTGAATTAATCCACACTGCATTCCTGCCTCGTAGCAGTCATGAGAAGTAGGGGCATACTTGTTGCTTCTACGTATTCGTGATCATATCTTCATTATCGACTATTTCCCATAACAATATCACAACTGCGCTGGAATAGTGGAGTCACCAATTCGAGGAGGCGCGTTCATGTGGGGGCAGGAAAAAAAAGAAGAGACGAGCTCAAGCGAGCAGGAAGGTGAAGAGGTTATTATGATTGCTTCCGACTCAACAATTGCCGAGGGGACTGGGGACATTAGTGCCTTTGTGGGAAAAGGCGTCGAATTCAAAGGCACTATTTCCTATAGTGGCACGGTGAGAATTGACGGGTATCTCGACGGAGAAATTCACACCGATGGAATGTTGCTGATTGGCGAAGACGCCGTCATCCAGGCAAAAATCACCGCCGGAACGATCGTGTCTAAAGGAAAGATCACCGGGGAGGTCGTTGCGACAGAGTACGTCAAGTTCCGGGCTCCGGCCGTCATGAATGGGAGTGTCAAGGCGCCAGTCCTTTCTATGGAAGATGGCGTGCTATTCAACGGTACACTTGAAATGGCTCAAGGCGTGCGCGATCTCCCTCGCGACGTCTCTCTGCATCCCGTCGGAATAATCATGCCCCCTAACATTAAGCGAGTCAATGGTTAGGCAAACAATTATTATTTAGGTATTACATATTAATATTAATATGTAGTTATGGGCCATACCTGTGTGGGAAGAATCTTAGGAGGCGATCATGTGGGCAATGAAAGAACGGGGTCAGCAAGCCGAACAGGGCAACGAGAATTTTACGCTTCTGGGGAAAGGTGCAGATTTCAGGGGCATCGTGAGGTTTGATGGCACCGTTCGGGTTGATGGCCACGTCGAGGGCGAGATTCATACAACCGGAACGTTAATCGTAGGAGAGCATGGCGTGATTGAGGGCATCGTGTCGACCGGGGTGCTCATGAATAGCGGCAAGATCAATGGCACCATCACTGCCATTGAAAAGATTCAGATCCTTAAGCCCGGTGTTCTTGTTGGCGATATCCGGACCCCCGTCATTGCAATCGAAGAAGGCTCTCGTTTCCATGGCATGTGTGACATGGGTGCTCATCATTGGAGCGGCGAACGCGCCCTGTCGATTGACGTGACGCCCAGCCTTGTTCCATCCGCCCATTAGCTGCAGGGAACGTCCCCCTAGGCCGCATTATTCATGAACACTTCTGCTGCAATCGCCGATCTGCAGCTACGACGAGCCTTCGGCCGACGGGCTCGCCCCTAGGACCCTCAATCTACTGCACGAGTACGCATCGAGTCCTCACGGCCCGCGCGCCGGTCTCGCGACGCAGCTCAGCGATTTCGCCACGAACCGTCATGAATAATGCGGGCTAGCCCTTTTCCTGTCTCCTCAGTACAATAGCGACCGTATGGCTCACCCTACAGTTCTCCTTGGCATGAGCGGTGGAGTGGACAGTTCTGTTGCCGCAGCGCTTCTGGTTCGCCAGGGCTACGACGTTCATGGCGTTACGCTTCAGGTCTGGGAGCACGAAGACAAAACAGTCGTGGTATCCAAACGCTGGGAGGAACGTGGGTGCTGCAAGGTCGGCATTGCCCGGTATGTCGCGCAGACATTGAAGATTCCGCATGAGGTGGTCGACACCAGGGAGACCTTTCGTGCCGGCGTTATCGACGACTTTGTTGCCGGCTATCTCGAAGGCACAACGCCCAATCCCTGTATTCGGTGCAATGAGCGCGTCAAACTGCGGAGGCTCATCGAGCTTGCTGACGCACGCGGGATCAATTTTGTAGCCACTGGTCACTATGTTCGCATTGGCGAATCCGAGGGGCTGTCGACTCTTCAGCGAGCAGCCGATCCCAAGAAAGATCAAAGCTATTTCCTCTATCGTCTTCGTCAGTCATGGCTCGCTCGCCTTCTCTTTCCAGTAGGGAGCATGCAGAAGACGGACGTATGGAAGGAGGCAGAGGTCTTGGGCCTTCCCGCAGACGAATTGAAGGAAAGCCAGGAAATCTGCTTCGTGAGCCACGGCGATTATCGAACCTTCATCGAGAAGGAAGCGCCTGCCGCCAAGAAGCCAGGGGCCTTTCTGGACGATGAAGGCCACTATTTAGGTAACCATGAGGGGATCGCCTTTTATACGCCCGGCCAACGCCGAGGTCTCGGTATCGCGGCCGGCCGCAGGCTCTATGTTCAGCAAGTACGGCCCGCCACCAACATCGTCGTCCTTGGAGCAGAGGAGTCCCTGCGTCGCAGTCAGTGTGACGTCGCGGATCTGAATCTGTTCGACCCCTCACTCCTCACTGGATCAACAGAGGTTGACATTAAGGTCCGGTATGCCACGCCTGCCACGCCCGCGACCCTCCAGTCTCTTTCAGAGGATACCCTTCGCATTTTCTTCCATGAACCACAACGTGCTTTAAGTCCAGGGCAATCCGCGGTTTTCTATCGAAACGATCACGTGCTGGGAGGCGGCATCATCCAATCATTCTAGCAGGATGCTGAAAAAGTCCACCAGCGTAGGAAGACCGTTGTTTGGTTTGTCTGGTCTGTCTGGTTTTTTGGTTGAACGCAACTAACCAGATGATCCAAATCAACCAGATAAACAAAACAAACCAGATCAACCAGAAAGACCGGGCTTGTCCTAGATGTGCGGAGCATTGAATTTCAACCGTGCCACAATGGATTTTCTGCAGACATCTAGTCTCATCATAATCCCCACCCTAAAACAGAGATAGAAATGGGGCGGGAGGCACAAAACGACCTTGTCGGCCGCGTCAGATGCGGATCGAACGGATGCGTCGCCAAACACACCGTTCACCGACAAG
>Ga0334722_10000848_pt1 | contig 42076 bp, 41 predicted proteins | sample C3_bottom_MG_FD_207210 | JGI IMG/M metagenome (GOLD analysis project Ga0334722, IMG submission 207210) | Sediment microbial communities from Yellowstone Lake, YNP, Wyoming, USA - C3_bottom | ecosystem: Environmental > Aquatic > Freshwater > Lake > Sediment | place: USA: Wyoming | collected...
CCGTGGTCGTACGTCGCCTCAATCGCGTACCACGACTGGTACTGGTATCCGATGATAGGCAAGGAGAGGGTGCGCAAGGCGCTCTACGAGACGGGCTGGGGGGAGTTGTTCAGGAAGTATTAGGTAGTCCTCGTCTGTCATTCCCGCGAAGGCGGGAATCCAGCGGCTTTCCTTGTATGTCATCCTGAGCGAAGTCGAAGGATCTGCTTTTTCCTCCGATGCCGCCGTGTGCGGCATACTATCCGGGGAGCGGTTGACTTTACAATCTGCTTTCGGCGTCCCTTCTAGCCTCATCTTTGGAACGTCCGTGACCGACCGCAACTTCGTTGCCGGTATTGTCGTCGATAATAGCGCATCTATCAACCCAAGTCGACACATCCGGTCCTGGAAGGGCAGCGGAGATTATGGCTCCGATACCAGCGATGTCCGTGTAGGTTTTACTATATTCATAACTGTAGCTCGGATATTCCTTCTGTGGCTTTGGGTGAACCTTTTCAACCGGGGCTGGTGGCCGTACGATATTATCCACGCGCTCACCTCCGTTGCCATCACTCGAAGGCAGCTTACCACCGGACAAAATGACTGATAGAATCAATAAGCAGATGACGAGTATAATTATCGTGACTATGATAGACACCGCTATATAAGTTGCAACTGCGATTATATATAGGCAGGCTGCAACTCTGATGCCGGATTTCATGTAGACATCCTGAACGTCATCGCTAAGGTTCATAGCATGTGATAGTACCGACAGGGTTGGCCTGTGGCACCACTTCTTGAAAAAGCTTGATTCCGGCCCTATTCCTTCGAGTTGCCTTCCTATCCATCCGTTGAAGGAATTCACCCAATCAACCGCCACATCAAGCTTTGCATAGGCCACAATAGCCCCCAAGATTAATGGCGATGAGAAGAACATGATGCTGTATAGCTTGTGCATGTTTCCTCCTTACGTTGGGTTGTTGACGTTAGCCAAGAATGGACATACCGAAATTTCCCCAAAGATACTCGATTACAGAAATACCAGTAAAAGCCACGATTGTCCAGTAAATATTGCCTATAACTACACTGGAAATAAATATACTCCAATCCCTCCTGCTCAGACCGTTATATTCGTTTGCCCCATGCCGCATGTATGCCGTAGTTATAAATGGGTCGGTTCGCAGGGCAAGGAAAATCATTACAATAGGGTCGCTCTTTGTTAAAATCCAGGCTGTCAGGCGTTTAAGTTTTGAACTGCCAGAATAATCTTTCAACCCTTTTATTGTCTCTATACCAAGCCAGTCTTTCTTAGACCAATCGTAAAAGAAAAGGAGCGCATAGCAGACAACCATTGAAAGAAGCATCATGATAATGCCGCCCTCGATGATCCCCAATTTCCATATTACGAAAGGATAAAGTAGATAATCAAACGGATAACTCAGAAGGAAATTCGCGGAAAGTCCAATTCCAAGGATAGAGATTTTGTCCTTGTATGCGGTGCTATTGTTTTCCATTGCCGTTCATTAACTTTTCGACTTCTTGTTTTAGGAAGCCGGGGTAATAGTTCCAATATAAATCACCCTCTTCTTCGGGGGTGACTAACGGCACAATTAAAGGTTTTAAGCCAAAGAGTTCTTGTATTTTCTGAAAAGCAGGCATTATAACGTCTATTACAAATTTACGTTCATGCTTAAAATAATGGTTATCATTTATTATATAGTTTTCAAACAAAACCCCGTGACAAAGGAAGAGAGCAAGCATAAGTTCATAGCGTTTGTGAATATTATTTCCTAAACTCGAAAACCAACTCGTAAAATCTGTTAATTTTATGTCGGGGTAAAAACCGTTCCACAAACTGTGATGAGCATCTATCAGTGTACAACCCCAATGGGTTTGTATTTCCTTGATAATTCTGCCGTCATTACCCGGAATATCAATTATGTTGATGTGCGATTTTATAAATTGGTCTTTGCTCTCCTGGATGAATACCATTTTTCCTAAATAAAGTTTGTCCGGGTTCATTGTACAAAATTTGTCATCTGCGTATTCCGCCAGAAACGGAGGTAATTCAACTTGGGAGGCCAGAGCTAAAAAGCGTATCGTTTCAAAATTAGGCGTGGCAATCCAGCGCCAGAGCATAGCATGAGGTGTTTCCTTGAAAAGGTCTGGTATATCCCCAAGATATGCCGAAACCTCTTCCCGTAATGCCTTGTCATTCCACCGCCTCCATATTTCTTCCTTTGCTTCATGGAGTGGCGTATACAGGTTCAAGTTTGATCGGAATTCTGTGAGTTTATTATCATCCATAAAAATCCCGGTTACCGGTTAAAGGTTCGTAACCCGGTATCCCCGGTTCAACCTCTTGTATCTATCGGTCTGGTGTGTCAGCCTGCTCTTTACGTGAGCCACTATCTTTCCCGTCTCAGCCTCGTCCCCGCAACTGAACACGTCGCAGGCGGCGTATTCATATTCAGGCCAGGTATGGACCGAGATATGCGAGGCGGATAGAAGCAGGTAGCCGGTAACGCCGTGCGGCGTGAACTGGTAGAAGTGGCTGTTAATCATGTTCACGTCCGCATTGGAAAGGGCGTCTGTAAGCAGGCCCTCCCAGAAAGGCACGGAGTCCAACTGCTCCTTGTCGCAGCCGAAGAACTCCACGAGGTAATGTACGCCGTCAGGCAGGCTGTTTTTCAGGTTCCCCATTTATGGTTTCCAACCTATAGATAAATAATATCGAGCACTTCACATTCTAAGCAAATAGAATGCTAATTGTCAACATTTATCTAATAATATTGACAATTAGATTGTTCATATTTCCCTTCTGAGGCAATAGAATTCAGTGAATCGGAGGGGAAATGAAAATCCTAAAAACCATCGGGGAGAAGATAAAGGCCAGTAGGAAGGCCAAGGGATTATCCCAGGAGAAACTCGGCGAACTCACGGGCCTGTCCACAAACTATATAGGGCAAATAGAGCGCGGGCAAAGGCAGGTCGCTATTGATACTTTGGCGCAAATCACCGAAGTCTTGGAAACTGACCTCGGTACCATTTTCGAGGACTTCAAGACAGGGGTGAGGAAGTCTCCTGCCGAGGCGGAGATATCAGTTCTGACGGAAGCAGCCCGTAGAATGGGACTTGAGGACCTTAAGGCTTTGCGCAGGATTGCACAAAAGCTTTCCAAGAGTAAAAAGCAGGGACGATAAGGAGGAGATTGCCGCGCTTCGCTCGCAATGACGGGGAAAAAGCAGGTCCCTCCGCGTTGGTCGGGACGACAGGCAAAGAAAACCCCTACCACCCTCTCCCGCCGATGCCGAGCCACTCGGAGAGCTGCGGGATATTCACCATCGCAAGCCCGATGAATATCAGCGTGATGAGTATGGTGAAGGCCATCAGCGGCTTGTGCGTGACCAGCTTCTCCGGCGTCTGCACTATGCTGTCCTTCTGGTATGTGATCTTCGTGTAATACGCGAGATACGCCATCAGGAACGGGCAGGAAAGTATCAGCTCTACGTGGTACTTGGCGATGAGCACCGCTACAAAGAACATGAAGCCCGAGGCATATACCACCATCCCCGTGGCAAGGGCCTCCTCCGTGTAGTGCATGAAGGACGAGCGGTACTTACCCGCCTGCACCGGGTCGCCGATGAGCCTGTATTCGGCGAGCCTCTTAGCCGTCATCAAAAACGCGCCCACCATCCAGTACGCGAACAATAAAGACGACGGCGGAAAGCTGAGCGCGCCCACCGCGTACCATCCCAACAACATGCGTATCGGGTTGTTGACGGCCTCGGAGAGCACGTCCAGGTACGGCTTCTCCTTCGTGCGCATGGGCGGCACGTTGTAGAGTATGCCCATCACCCACAGCCACGTAGCGCACAGGAAAAACGCCTTCGATACGAGCGCCGCAAGCCCCATGCCGAGCGCCGCGAGGAGCAGCCATTCCACGTATGCCGCGCCGGGGTTTATCTTGCCGCATGCGAGAGGGCGCTGGCATTTTAGCGGGTGGAACTTGTCCGTCTTCGCGTCAAGTATCTCGTTTATCACGTAGTTGGAAGACGCTACTATGCAGGTGGACAGCACGCCTATCAGCGCGGGCCACATGTTCGACTGCTCCCTTACGGCAGGCTCCATGATGAGCGCGGCGGCCATGCCCGGCAGCATGAATATGTTCTTGAACCAGTGGTCGATTCGCGCAATGTCTACGTAGTGTCTTATGCCCTTCATGTACGCTCCGCGTAATATATGTCCGAGTCCTTGAGGTTGACCGGCACCTTAATGTCAAAAAACCACCTGCCGATACCCGTGCGCGCTACGAGCCGCACAAGCCCGCCCACGGGTAAGTAGCGTCCGAGCCGCTCGGCCACGTAACCTATGGTAAACGACCAGACGTAGTCCTCGACCAGCCTTACCTTGAGGCCCGCAAGCCCGAGTGCCTTTCCCATCGTGCGCCGGTCGAAATAGCAGATATGCGCGAGCCGGTAGTGCCACCACCTGCGTCCCATCAGCCGCGCCGCGATACTCCTTACGTTTGGCGTGACCACCACGATGAAACCGCCGGGCCTGAGCGCCTTACCTGCGTCCTTCAGCAGCCCAACCGGGTCCGGCACGTGCTCTATCACGTCCACGAGGGTTATCAGGTCGAAGCCCCTGCCTTCGAGCGCAGGGTGCGGGAATATCCCCTGCAACACGTCCACGCCGTGCCTGCCCTTGGCAATGTCCACCGCCCACCCGCTCGGCTCCACTCCCACCGCGTTTATGCCGAGCTCGCGCGCGGCCATGCAGAGTAGCCCGGTCGAGGCCCCGATGTCGAGCGCGTCCTTTATGCCGGGCTTAAGGCTAAGGCACCTCGTAAGTATCTTCCTGAAAGGCCCGATTCGGCCCTCGCTGCCTTCGTCGTATTCGCTGTCCGCAAGCGACTCGTACATGCCGGTAAGGTCAGGCGCGGGTATCGGGTCTGCGTACCGAAATCCGCAGGAGCGGCACTCTACAATCCTCGCCGTACGCCCGTAGTGCGAGTCGGATATCTTGAAGTCCTCGCTTTTGACCTCGCCGGATACGGTCGAGGGCATGACCTCATACGACTCGGCAGAGCCGCACAGCCAGCATCCGCTCATACGCGCGTCCTCTCAAGAATAGCCGCAAGCGTGGCCGGGTCTTTGACGAGCATGTACTTCGCGCCCGGTACGGACGTCGTATCCGCCCAGGTGACGAGCGCGCAGGGCATACCCGCTCGCACCGCCCCTTCCATGTCCACCCTCACCCTGTCCCCCACGTAGAGCGCCTCCGAAGGTTTTGCGCCGAGCATCTCTGCCGCATATAAGAACCCCCGCGGGTTCGGTTTGAACACGTCTATCTCCGGCATCTCGCTGTCCGCGACTATATCGAACAGCCCGCCGAGCCCGAGGGCTTCGAGCTTTTTGACCGCCGGGTAGTCCGAATATACGCCAAGGCGATACCCCATGCCCTTCAATTTTGCAAGCGCGGCACTGACGCTGCTATCTGCCAGGCGGCTAAGCAGGGGCAGCGGCTTATCGTGAATAAACGCCTTGACCACGTCCCTTACGAAGCCTTCTTTGGTGCCGGTCGCCTCCGCCGTCTTTATATATTGTAGCGACTCAAGCCCGCTGCCCGGCGGCAGTTCCCGCATACCCTCCCGGATGCGCCTGAAGGTGTACAGGACGCGGATAGCCCTTACCGGCGGAAACCCCATACTGCCCGTGACGGCCTCCCTCAACAGAAGGAATGCCATCTCCCGCCTGATGGGTGCCTGGCGGTATAGTGTTCCGTCCAGGTCGAATATGACTGCCCGCAGTTGTGCGGGCGCGATGTTTGCATTGGGCATCCGGGGCTCCGCTCCAGCATTACTGTATTACGGGCGTGTCCAAAAGTCAAGCGCTGGGACAGGGGGGATGTAGCGTATGCGCATGAAAATATATGTTGACAAAACTAAAAGGTTGATGTAACTTTTAGATAGTAATCAGACGGCTTGCCGTATACCGAGCTTCACATCCCAAAAGACAGGGCATAACCCAGAGTAAACCGCACAACCGTTCTTAAGGAAAACCGGGCGCGTAAACCAAATAACTTCAAGAGCAATATCCCTATAGATAACGCCATTGATTTATCCCGCCACAATAATCAAGAGGAAGACACAGACATGAAAGAAGACCAGGGTGTACAGATGAACATGATAGAGCTCAAAGGGAAGAGCATCGGCGAGCTTAACGGCATCGCAAACGACCTTAAGGTCGAGGGCGCGAGCGGGCTACGTAAGCAGGAGTTGATATTCGCCATACTCCAGGCCCAGACCGAGATAAACGGACAGATATACGGGGCGGGCGTGCTTGAGACGCTGCCGGACGGCTTCGGCTTCCTGCGCTCCCCGGACTATAACTACCTGCCCGGCCCGGACGATATATATGTATCGCCGTCCCAGATACGCAGGTTCAACATGCGCACGGGCGACACGGTGGCGGGCCAGATACGCCCGCCGAAGGAAGGCGAGCGGTACTTCGCACTCCTGAAGGTGGAGACGATAAACTTCGAGCCGCCGGAGGAGGTAAGGGACAAGATACTATTCGACAACCTGACCCCGCTGTACCCGGACGAGCGCATCAACCTCGAAATCCCTGGCGACATGAACACACGCGTCATGGACATGGTCACCCCGGTCGGCAAGGGACAGAGGGGCATGATAGTAGCCCAGCCGAGGACCGGCAAGACCATGCTGCTGCAGTCCATCGCGAAGGCAATCACGAAGAACCACCCCGAGATAATACTGATAGTGCTGCTCATCGACGAGCGCCCGGAAGAGGTCACGGACATGATGAGGCAGGTCAAGGCCGAGGTCGTGTCGTCCACCTTCGACGAGCCGCCGCAGCGTCACGTGCAGGTCTCCGAGATGGTCATAGAGAAGGCGAAGCGGCTGGTCGAGCACAAGAAAGACGTTGTGATACTCCTCGACTCCATCACGAGGCTCGCACGCGCATACAATACCATAGTCCCGCCCTCCGGCAAGGTGCTCTCCGGCGGCATCGACGCAAACGCATTGCAGCGCCCGAAGCGCTTCTTCGGCGCGGCAAGGAATATTGAAGAAGGCGGCAGCCTCACTATCATAGCCACCGCGCTCGTAGACACCGGCTCCAGGATGGACGACGTCATATTCGAGGAGTTCAAGGGCACCGGCAACATGGAGCTTCACTTAGACAGGAAGTTAGTCGACAGGAGGGTCTTCCCGGCGATAGACATAAACGCATCCGGCACGCGCAAGGAAGAGCTGCTCGTGGACACGAACACGCTTAACAAGATGTGGGTGCTCCGTAAGGTGCTGAACCCGCTCTCCACGGTCGAGTCCATGGAGTTCCTGATAGACAAGCTCCGTGTCGCCAAGACGAACAAGGACTTTATCGAGTCGATGAATAAATAAAGACGTGGGCGGAAGGAGCCCCCTCACCCCAACCCCTCTCCCGCGAGGAGAGGGGATTTGTAGTTGCCAATTTATCGGGCGCTTGAGTTCTTTGGATGGGGGGCGCTTTGGGTTGTCATTCTGAACGAAGTGAAGAATCTGCTTTATATCTAATCGGGCCGACAGAGATGTCGGCCCTTCTTATTTCTTCCCTGTTGACATTTTAGTATGAAACAAGTAGAGTAGTTTCAGGAGGTATGGTATGTCTACTACAACGGTCCGTATTCCCGAAAACAAACGGGACACGCTCAAGGTCATCGCCAGCGTCGAGAAGAGGGATATGAAGGAGATACTCTCGGAGCTGATTGACGAATATATCGAGCGGCACACGGAGACGCTGGAGATACTCTCCCGGCCCGACTGGGTCGCCGCGATCAACGAAGGGTTGGTCGCCTCCAAGAAGGGCGAGACCGTCAAGTGGCGAAAAAAGAAACCTGGGAGATAGAACTCACAAGACCTGCAGAAAAGGTCTATGACAAGTCCCCAAAGGACATGAGGCGGAGGCTCGACGACTGCTTCGAGGGCCTTGAAGAGAACCCCCGGCACGGCAGCAACATCAAGGCTCTGACAGGCGCGCTAAAAGGGCTCTACCGTTACAGGGTAGGTGACTGGCGGGTTATATATAAACTGAAAGCAGGACAGCGGGTAGTCGAGATAATAGCGATACTCCCAAGAGGCGGCGCCTACAAGTAGCCCAGTCCTGCGCGGACGGTCGAGTCAATGGAGTTCCTGATAGACAAGCGAAGGGTCGGCAGAGATGTCGGCCCTTTCTATTTCTTCCCGGTTATCTGCACCTTGTCCTTCTTTATCTTCATGCCGGGAACGGCCTCTTCTATCGCCTCCGCGACCGCCTCGTAGTGTACGTACCCGCCCTTGTGGAGCGGAGTGTCGCCAAGGTCCCTGTCCACGTCCATGCTGGCCACGCAGGGGTAGCTGTGCCAGTACTTGGCCGTGACCTCCGGGTTTAAGTCCTCGTTGACTTCCTTGCCGATGAGGTTCCTCGCCACATAATACGTGCAGCCGCAGGGCGCGGAGGTGATGACCAGCGAGTCTACGATCTTTCCGTCCTGCACGACCACCTTTATCTTCGGCCTGCCTATCCTGAACTGCCGCATGAACTCCGCTATCACCGGCTGGCCCGGCGCCGCATCGAGTGCGCAGAACGGCTTGGGGAAGGCATACTCCATGCCCAGGTTATCGCATATCTTGGCGAGCCGCCCTCGTATCCACTGGGAAAGCCACGCGGGGTCCTCGCCGGGTACTATTATGGCCTTGCCGCCCGCGTTCTTCGAGCGCTGCGGGAGCGAGAGCAGCAGGTCTTCGTGTATGTGTATGGCGAGTATAACGTCGTGCTCCGGTAGTTCCTCCGGCAGGAACTCGCCGGGGTCGTCCACGTAGTACGGCATCTCGGCGGGCAGGAGGAGGATACCCGCGATGTACTCCTTGAAGTCTACCGGGTAGAGTACGGGGTACTTGTCGCGGCAGTGGTCGCAGTCCTTGTCGCAGCCGTTGCAGATGTCCTTGTAGTCGTTCTGGAGGTGCTTGACTACCCGCTCGGCGAACATGTCCTCCATTATCACCGAGAACGGCATCCTCGGGCCGGGTTTCCATTTGTCGTTGCAGACTATAAGAAGCTTCATATAACTACCGTGTTCGTGTTCGTGAATGGGTGGAGATGTTATTATGGAGCCAAAATATTCGCCGGTTCGTTACGGAGTAACCTTCAAGCAAGCTGACGCCTGCTTTCAGGCAACTCCGTAATCTCCCAGCTCAGGGATTTTGTCTCCATAATAACATCTCCACCCATACTGCCGATACTACTCTTTAACCACTTTAAAGCTCGTCATTATCTTGGACGAGCCACGCAGGTTGGCGGCGACCGAGCAGTACTTCTCCTCGGAGAGCTCGATGGCGCGCTTAACCGCGTCGTCTGTTATGTCCTTGCCGGTTACAATGTATTCGACCTCGATGCCCTCGAAGAACTTCGGGTAGGACTCGCCCTCGACCCATTTCCCCTTCACGTTCATCTGGAGGTTACTGACATGGAGCTTCTTCTTCCTGAGTATGGATATGACGTCCATGCCGGTGCAGCCGCCGATACCTATAAGCAGGAGTTCCATCGGCCTGCAGCCGGTGTCCTTGCCGCCCACGCCGGGCGCCGCGTCCATCACGAAGGCGTGTCCTGTCCCGGACTCCCCCACGAACTGCATCCCGTCAACGAGCTTGACCACCGCCGTCGCATCCGCCATTTATAGCCTCCTTGTGTAAAGAATGAAAAAGGGGTGCATCGCACCCCCTTTTCGCTGACAATGTCTGCGTGTACGCCTATGCGTCAATCGCCTCGGAAGGGCAGGTCTCTGCGCAGGTGCCGCAGTCGTCGCACTTCTCAGGGTCGATTATGTACTTGGGGTCGCCCTCGGTTATCGCTCCGTTCGGACACTCCGCCTCGCAGGAACCGCACATGATGCATTCGTCATTGATCTTGTGAGCCATCTAAAAAACCTCCTTAGTCCTCTGCACTCTCTGATTCCGGGGGAAAAATATGGCCTAACTCGCCCCATTTGCCCCCTTTCCCCATCCTACAAAACTGGCTTAGTATGTTAGCACAGGTTACTGATAGATGCAATGAAAAAGTAAGCAGTGGTTTCCCCTTGATTTTTAGGCGCTTTTTGTGGACAATCATAGTTGTGAAAAAGATAATCATAATAGCGGCGGTAGCGCTCGCGGTAGTGATAAGCGCGGGCGTCGGCGGCTACAGGTTCTACGCGGGCGCGAGGTACCAGGCAGAGCTAAAGAAGGGCCAGGGGCTGGTAGACGCGGGCAAGTACAAGGAGTCCCTGCCCATACTCGACCAGGCAATAAGCCACGAGCCGAAGCGGGCCGACGCGTATTACTCGAAGGGGATAGCGTTAAAGGAGCTTGGACGGCCCAAAGAGGCGGTCGAGTCCTTCGACAGGGCCATCCAGGCGGACCCTAACCTTGAACCCGCGTACTTCTACAAGGGGGAGTGCCTGTCCCTGATGGACAGGAACGATATAGCCTTAGACAGCTTCACCAGCGGCCTTGCGTTAGACCCATGGGACACCGACCTTTACAAGGCCAAGGCGTATGTCCTCAATATATTGGGCAGGTACGGCGACTCGGCGGCCACTTACGACAAGGTTATAGAGCTCGACCCGGATGACGCCGAGGCGTATGTATTAAAGGGCGATGCGCTCGATATGCTGGACCTGCACGACGAGGCGCTCTCGGCATACGACAAGGCCATCGGGCTTAACCCTAAGGACCCGAAGGCTTATTTCAACAAAGGGAACACCCTGGGCGTGATAAAGGACTAGGGCGACGCGATAACCGCCTACGACAAGGTTATAGAGCTTAACCCAAAGTTTGCAATGGCTTACAACAACAAGGGATACCTTTATATATACCTGCACAAGTACGATGAGGCGGTGGACAGCCTCGCAAAGGCGCTCGCAATAGACGGCACGGACCGGCCCACCCGCCTCAGCATGGCGCTCGCCCTGCAAAAGAGGAACAGGGGCGACGATACGCGGAAGGCCAGGGAGATGCTCGATTTGGTGCTAAAGGAAAATGGCCGCGACCTGGAGGCCATATACGCGTATGCGCAGTTGGGCAAAAAGGACGAGTTCATCGGCCTCGCAAAGGGTATGGCCGGTTCAGACCCTGAATTGAAGGAACGGCTTAAAACGGACATGGAGTTCGAGCCTTACAGAAACGACCCGGAGTTCAAGGCGATAACCAGATAGCCCGCAAGTATTAGCCTGCCCGGCAGCCCCGAAGCTAAATTTTTAATGGACAGGGTTGACTTTTACGAGTAAACTTGTTATATATGGTGTTTGCGTAATCTCTAAAAGAAGCACGGTTTACATAAATCAAGGAGTGGAGATATGGGAGGTTGCACTGCAGGGACTTGCGGCATGGGTAGGATATACCTCGACAACAACGCGACCACACCGGTAAGGCCGGAGGTGGCCGAGGCGATGGCCGGGCTCCTCAAGGGTTGCTACGGCAACCCGTCCACGCTATACTGCATTGGGCAGGAGGCACACGTCCAGATGGAGCACGCGAGGGACGTGATAGCCGGGATAATAGGCGCGGACAGGGAAGAGATAATATTCACCAGCGGCGGTACCGAGAGCGACAACATGGCGGTATTCGGGGTGGCCCGCGCTATGCGGAAGAAGGGCAACCACGTAATAACCTCGAAGATAGAGCACCACGCGGTCTTAAACCCCTGCAAGGCGCTCGAAAAGGACGGCTGGACGGTTACTTACGTGCCGGTGGACAAGGAAGGGATAATAGACCCGAAGTCGGTCGAAGACGCCATAACCGACAAGACGGTCCTGATAAGCATAATGCACGCGAACAACGAGGTGGGCACGGTGCAGCCCATAGCCGAGATAGGGAAGATAGCAAAGGCCAGGAAGGTTGCCTTCCACACAGACGCGGTGCAGAGCTTCGCAAAGATGCCAATAAATGTAGACGAGATGGGGATAGACCTGATGTCCGCATCCTCGCACAAGATTTACGGGACGAAGGGCGTAGGCTTCCTGTACGTGCGGAAGGGCACCAAGATAATGCCCATACTATATGGCGGGCACCAGGAAAGGGGCCTCAGGCCGGGCACCGAGAACGTGCCGGGCATAGTGGGCATGGGCAAGGCTGCCGAGCTTATGGCCGCAGAGATGGAGTCCGAGGAGGCCCGCATCCTTGGCATGCGGAACAGGCTCTGGGAGGGCGTAAAGGCCAGGGTGCCGCACATTAAACTGAACGGGCACCCGACCAAGAGGCTGGCGGGCACGCTGAACATAGCGTTTGAGTTCGTGGAGGGCGAGTCTTTGATACTCAGCCTGGACGAGCACGGCATATGCCTGGCGTCCGGCTCTGCCTGCACGTCCGACTCGCTTGAGCCCTCGCACGTGCTCTCCGCGATGGGCATACCGCCCGAAGGCGCGCACGGCACGCTGAGGATATCGCTTGGGCGCGAGAATACGGAATGCGACGTGGACAAGCTTATAGACGTGCTCCCCGGCACGGTGGAGAGGCTGAGGAGTTTCAGCCCGCTTTACAAGGACTATTTAAAAGAGCAGGCGAAGAGCTAAGAGAGGAAATCATGGCATACTCACAGAAAGTAATGGACCACTTCAAGAACCCCAGGAACGTGGGCGAAATGGCGGACGCGGACGGGGTCGGCAAGGTGGGCAACCCTACCTGCGGCGACATAATGGAGCTTTATATAAAGGTCAAGGACGAGACCATAGTGGATGCGAAATTCCAGACCTTCGGGTGCGGCGCCGCAATAGCCACAAGCTCGATGGTCACGGAGATGGTCAAGGGAAAGAAGTTAGATGAGGCGCTGACCATATCGAACGCGATGGTGGCGGAGGCCCTGGGCGGCCTGCCCCCGGTAAAGATGCACTGCTCCGTCCTCGCGGAAGAGGCGCTCCACAGCGCGATAGACGACTACCACAAGAAGCAGGGGAAATAAGTACGCAAAGCCTGCTCATACATTGATTCATAACTCCCCCATCCCCCTCTTATCTTAAGAGGGGGAACGAGGGGGCGTTACTGGTTCCTCATCCACAGTCCGGCAGTTAAGCGCGGCGTAAAACTTTTTGTCGATTTTCACGCATCACCGCTCCAAAACCCCCTCATTGAAGTTTTTCTTCCACTTCCACTATAAATAGTAGTATAATGACCGTCTTTTGTATGGTAGCAAATTAGTGAAGGAGGCATCAAAATGTTGGACAGTAGTATATATGCGTTGGACCTGGGTTCAGTCAGCGTCAAGCTGGTCACGCTGAACGCGGACGGAAGCATCAAAAGCTCGCAGTATAAAAGGCATTACGGACAGCCGCTACAGGCTGCGGTAGAGTTCTTAAACGAGATCAAGCCGGGGGCAAGGCTGGTACTGACAGGCTCGGCTGGCAAACTTCTCGCCAGCATACTCGACGTGCCTCACATAAACGAGGTCATTGCACTTTCCGCCGCGGTTGGGCGGTACTACCCCGGAGTAAAGACCGTAGTGGAGATGGGCGGCGAGGACTCCAAGCTCCTGGTGCTCGACCGTGGGCGGCTGAAGGACTTCTCCATGAACTCCGCATGCGCGGCAGGGACGGGGTCGTTCCTCGACCAGCAGGCGGACCGTCTCAAGATAAAGATAGAGGGCGAGTTCGGAGAGCTTGCGCTCAAGTCGAAGAACCCGCCCCGCATAGCGGGCAGGTGCAGCGTGTTCGCAAAGAGCGACATGATACACCTCCAGCAGCTTGCCACCCCGGACTACGACATAGTAGCCGGACTTTGCTTCGCCGTGGCCAGAAACTTCAAGGGCACGATAGGGCGCGGCAAGAAGATGGACAAGCCAGTGCTCTTCGCGGGCGGTGTCGCTGCAAACGCGGGCATGGTAAGGGCGTTCCAGGAGGTACTGAAGGCCGACGGCGATAACTTCATAGTGCCGGAGCACTTCAAGGCCCTGCCCGCCGCTGGGGCCGCGCTGCTTGCCACCGAGCGTGGTACGCATGCCGCGTACCACGGCTGCGACCTGCTTTTGTCCCACTTAAAGATTACAAAATATCAGGGAGAGGGCCTCGACCCGCTCCTTACTGACGACGCCTTCCGCGTCAGGTGCAGCCCGCTGTCCGAGATGCACCCGGTGACGGCCGGGGCGAAGGTGGACGCGTACCTGGGCATTGATATAGGCTCGATAAGCACCAACGTGGTCGTCATGGACGAGCAGAAGAGGGTGCTCTCCAAGCGCTACCTGATGACTGCGGGCCGCCCCATCGAGGCGGTCAGGCAGGGCCTCAGAGAAGTTGGCGCAGAGGTCGGGGACATGGTCAACATAAAAGGCGTTGGCACGACCGGCTCCGGCAGGTACATGATAGCCGACTTCGTGGGCGCGGACATAGTCAAAAACGAGATAACCGCGCAGGCCACCGCCGCCGCTGACATAGACCCCACAGTGGACACCATATTCGAGATTGGCGGCCAGGACTCCAAGTTCATAAGCCTCAAGGACGGCGTCGTGGTGGACTTCGAGATGAACAAGGTATGCGCCGCGGGGACGGGTTCATTCCTCGAGGAACAGGCGGAGAAGCTCGACATCAGCATAAAGGGCCAGTTCGGGGAGATGTCGCTTTCGGCCAAGTGCCCCATAAGCCTGGGCGAGCGGTGCACCGTGTTCATGGAGTCTGCGCTCGTATCGCACCAGCAGAAGGGCGCGCCCAAGGACGACCTGGTCGCGGGCTTAGGGTACTCCATAGTATATAACTACTTAAACCGCGTGGTCGGGGACAGGAAGGTAGGCGACCGCATATTCTTCCAGGGCGGCGTGGCATTCAACAAGGGCGTGGCCGCCGCGTTCGAGCGGGTAACCGGCAAGGGCATTACCGTGCCCCCGCACCACGACGTCACCGGTGCGCTCGGCATGGCCATAATAGCCCAGAAGCACGTCAAACAGACCGGGCTGACAGAAAGCACCTTCAAGGGCTTCGACCTGGGCAACCGCAACTACTCTGTAAAGTCCTTCGACTGCAAGTCCTGCTCCAACCAGTGCGAGATAAGGCAGGTCACAATCGAGGGCGAAACAGGGAAACTCTTCTACGGCTCCAGATGCGAGAAGTACGACGTAAAACGAAAGGCCGCCAAGGAGCAGAACACGCTTCCCAGGCTGTTCGCCGAAAGGGAGGAGTGGCTGCTCTCCGGTTACGACCCCGATAAGGTCGCCGGCCCCAGGATAGGCATCCCTTTTACGCTATTCATGTATGAGCAGTTCCCGTTCTGGCGCACGTTCTTCGAGCGGCTCGGCTTTACCGTGGTGCTATCCGGCAGGAGCAACAAGCAGACGATAAGGCGCGGCCTCGAGGCCGTGGTTGCGGAGTCCTGCTTCCCCATAAAGATGGCGCACGGGCACATAATGGACCTGATGGACGCGGGCGTGGACAAGGTATTCCTGCCGTCTTTCATAAACATGTCGCGTGAAGAAGACAAGATGGAGCGCGGGGTAGCCTGCCCATACGTGCAGACTATGCCATACCTCGCGAGCGCTGCATTCGACGGCCTCAAGTCGATAGCCCCGGCAGTCAACTTCCGGGACGGCATGGGCGAGCTGGCGGGGGAGATGAAGCGGGAACTCAAGGACTACGGCATATCCGGGGGCAGGATAAAGACCGCGCTCAATATGGCGAAGGCAGCCCAGCAGACATTCTACGACAAGACCCGTGCGCGCGGCAAAGAGTTCCTCGAATCCCTCGGCCCGGACGGCAATGCGATAGTGCTTGTCAGCAGGCCGTACAACGGCTGCGACCCCGGGTTGAACCTGGATTTGCCCGACAAGCTCCGTGACCTTGGAGTTACCGCCATACCGCTCGACTTCATGCCGCTGTCAGACGTGGACATAAGCGGCGACTGGCCGAACATGTACTGGAGGAGCGGGCAGAGGATACTCCAGGCGGCGGAGCTGGTCAGGGACGACGGGCGGCTTAACGCGCTATATATAACGAACTACGGCTGCGGCCCGGACGCGTTCATCACCAAGTACTTCCAGCAGGTGATGGGGGACAAGCCGTTCCTGCAGCTGGAGGTGGACGAGCACTCCGCCGACGCGGGCGCTATAACCCGCTGCGAGGCGTTCCTGGACAGTCTTGAGAACGTGGGCAAGATTACGTCGAAGCCGAAGGAAATAAGAAACGTGTCGTTTTCCAAGAACGACGGCAAGGCGAGGAAGGTGTATATACCGAGGATGTGCGACCACGGCTTCGCGCTCGCGGCGGCGTTCAGGAGGCAGGGGGTGGAGGCCGAGGTGACGCCTCCGGCGGATGCCCTTACCCTGAGCCTCGGACGCAAACACACCTCCGGCAAGGAGTGCTACCCTTGCACCATAACCACCGGCGACATGGTGAAGATAGTGCTGGAAAAGGGCTTCGACCCGGACAGGGCCGCGTTCTTCATGCCGTCCGGCGAGGGCCCGTGCCGCTTCGGGCAGTACAACATGCTGCACCGGCTCGTGCTCGACGAACTGGGCTTCCCCGACGTGCCGATATACGCGCCTAACCAGGACGAGGGCCTGTACAGCGACCTTGGGCTGGTAGGCAACAACTTCGTGCGCTCCGCGTGGGAGGGCATCACCGCCGTAGACCTTCTGACCAAGTGCCTCCACGAGACGAGGCCGCACGAAAAGGAGAAGGGCAAGACCGATACCGTGTACGCGGAGTTCCTCGACACGGTATGCACAGCAGTGGCGGAAGGCAAGCCGCTTGAGCCGGTGCTGAGGAATGCGCGCGAGTCCTTCTCCGGCATAAAGAGAAGTGACGCGCCCAGGCCGCTCATCGGCATGGTGGGCGAGATATACGTCAGGAGCAACGAGTTCTCGAACGAGTCCGTCATAAGGAAGATAGAGGAGCTTGGCGGCGAGGTATGGCTCGCCCCGTTCGGCGAGTGGATATTCTACCAGAACCACACAAACATTGAGGCCGCGTGGAAGAAGGGCAGGGTGAAGGAATACTTCAACTGCCTCGCCACGAACTATGTCCAGAGGAAGATAGACCACAACTTCGCATCCATATTCGAGGGGTTCATCAAGAACCTGCACGAGCCGACCATAAAGGCCACCCTGAAGCTGGCCCTGCCGTACCTGAAGCCCTCGTTCAACGGCGAGGCAATCCTTAGCATGGGCAAGAGCGTGGACTTCACCAAGCACGGCGTGGTCGGCGTGGTAAATGCGATGCCGTTCAACTGCATGCCCGGCACTATAGTGGCCGCGCTTTTGAAACGCTTCTCCGAGGACCACGACGGCTTCCCGTACCTCTCGCTCTCCTACGATGGCAACGAGCAGGCAAACGGGATGACCCGTCTCGAAGCATTCATACACCAGGCGAAACAGCGCCACGAGGACACGGGGCTGGTGAAGACGTAATAACACGAGTTCCTTTAAAGTAGGGTGGGCACCGCCCACCACACCATTAATAACGCTGGATTACTGCATGGTATGTAATGGGGGCGGATTACTTCGCGGGTTACCATAAACAGCCCTTCTCCGCCACAACAAAACTCGTGGGGAGCGACTGCCCGTAGAATTATGGTTCACTTCAAGCGGCCCCGCTTTCCTTGCATTGGGTGAGGCGTGGTGGGCATTGCCCACCCGACAATTTATGAAACAACTTCTAAAAAGGCTGGGGGTCTTTTTTCTGGGTTTTGTTTTAGGTATGTTATTCTTCGCTTTTGTCGAGCGCCAGCTTTCCCACGTACCGTTTGTTGAAGTTACACTCAAGAATGATTCGGGCAAAAAGATTGATACGGTTCGCTTGTCCCACGAGAATAGAATTGACGAGAATGGAATTGAACTGGTGGAAAATATACAAGAAGGAGGCTCGGTAAAAATAAGGTTCTATGCCGCAGGTGAAACAAGTTACAAACTACTTGTTACATTCAGCGACGGAAAGAAAATTGCCGGCGGCGCTGGATATGCGGAGTCGGGCTACAAGATAACCGAAACAATCAGCGACAAAGAAATAAAGCATCAGTATAGCTCTTTGGGATACTAATTGACGCTAATCCTATAATGTCCAATTACCGCAGAGTAAAAGAGGGCCGCACTTATTTCTTCACTGTGGTTACTTACCAAAGACGTCCTTTCCTCTGCCAGGACGGAAGCAGGCTTGCCCTGCGAACGGCAATTGAGGAAACGCGCCTGTCGCATCCCTTTGAAATCGACGCGTGGGTTTTAATGCCCGACCATCTGCACTGTATCTGGACGTTGCCCGACAACGACGGAGATTATTCAAAGAGATGGGGACTGATAAAGGCAGGGTTTACAAAAAAGATAAAAAGCGACGTAGCGGGTAATGTCCAGAAATCAAATTCGAGAACTAAGCACAGAGAGAGTATTGTATGGCAGAGGCGCTTTTGGGAACACATGATACGAAACGAGGCAGATTACAAAGCCCATATTGATTATATACACTTCAACCCTGTCAAGCATGGTCTTGTTGGTGCACCTGCTGAGTGGAAACACTCGACATTTCATAAATGTGTGCAGGAAGGAATGTATACCATCGAGTGGGGCGCTACAGGCGACCTGCCATTCGCAGACATCGGTAATGAATGAGGTGCGGTGGGCGGTGCCCACCCTACATTAATCTGACGCGGGCATAAACATGACTGTCAACCCCATCCCCCCCGGCAAGCTCCCGCCGGAGATGCTAAAAAAGCTCCTCGCTGAATACGCGAGAGCAGGCGCGGGCGTCGTTGTCGGGCCGGGCATAGGGCTTGACGCGGCCATATTAGACCCCAGCCTCGCGGACGAATACCTGATCGCAAAGACCGACCCCATCACCCTCGTAGCCGGGGACATCGGCTACTACTCCATCATCATAAACGCAAACGACATTGCCTGCATGGGCGGTACGCCCAGGTGGTTTCTTGCGACCGTGCTGCTTCCCGCAGGCGTGGCGGACTTAGACCTCGTTGAGGGCATATTCCGCTCGATGTCCGAGGCCTGCGATGCGCTCGGCGTGTCGCTGGTCGGAGGGCATACAGAGGTTACGCACGGGATAGACAGGCCGATAGTAATCGGCCAGATGCTTGGCACGGTAAAGAAAAGCGGGCTTGTAACCGCGTCAGGCGCTAAGCCGGGCGACACCGTAATACTCACCAAGGGCATACCCATCGAGGCGGTGTCTGTCATAGCGCGTGAGAAAAAAGAAGAGCTGCTGGGCATCTACCACGAGGAGTTCGTGGAGCGCTGCATAGACTTTGTTAAGACTCCGGGCATATCGGTCGTCAAAGACGCGGTTGTCGCAGTCGGCGCGGGCGGCGTACACTGCATGCACGACCCCACGGAGGGCGGGCTGTCCTCCGGGCTTTATGAGATAGCAGAAGCATCAGGGGTGGGCATAGACGTGCGGGCTGCTGACATACGAGTGCTCCCGGAGGCATTCGAGCTTGTAGGCAGGTACGGACTCGACCCGCTCGGCTGCATCGCCTCGGGCGCGCTTGTTATTACCGCAGCCCCGGACGACGCGGTTAATATAATAGCCGCTTTAGATGCTTCGGGAATACCCGCCTACGACATTGGCAGCGTGACCGCTGATACGGGCCGCGTTCGGCTTATTAAAGCGAGTGGCACGGCCGACCTGCCAACCTTCGGCGCGGACGAGATAACGAGGATATATTAACTCCCCCCCCGCCCCGTCTTTAGTTTGACGAAAAACCCATTATCTGCTATAAGTTAAGTATGGAAAGGGTCAGCTCAAGAAGGGTAGTGGCGTACTGCACCGTTGCCGGGGCCACGCTCGGGTTCGTCGCTCTGCACCCGTACACCATGCTCGTATATGGGTATCACGAGGGGCATAGCGGTGCGGCGATGCCCACTGGCGACGGCATGTTCATGGCTGCGCTACACGCATTCGCGCCGGACATGCTCCACATGGGGTTGCCCTTTGCGCTGTTAGGCGCAGTCGCCGGGCTTTTCTTCGGGTTCTGGCTGGTCGCGCGGAGGCAGCAGGAGGAGTCGGAAAAACGTGCCTGCGCGGTGGATACGCTGAAGCAGTTGATGGTCACGCTCTCGCACTACCTTTTAAACGCCTCGACCGTGATAGGCGGGTACGCGGTGCACAGCCTCAAGGCCGAGAAGGACGACGGCATTAAGGCACACTTAAATGTCATCAAGGAGGAGGCGGACTGCATAGAGGCGGTGGTCAAGTCGCTCCAGTCGCTCGACTTTGTGGTCACCGAGCATTACACGAAGGACAGCGAGACGATGATTATAGACATCCAAAAACAGCTCGACGAGCGGCTCAAGGCGTCGGTCGGCAGGGCAGGCGCGCGTTCTGGGCAGAAGGCGGCGTGAGGAGGGTTTCAGGGTGCTGAAGACTCTTGTGGCAGTCATAGTATTTAGCTGCATTATGGTTGCCCCGGTCTGTTCCCGGGCCGGGACGGATGCTGCCGTAGACGAGCACACGAAGACGATGGTCAGGCAGCACGAGTCCATGCTTACTTTACAAAGAGAGTGGCTTGCCGCCAAAAAGGCGCTCGACGAGGGACGCGCAAAGGATGCGCTCGCGCCTGCAAATGCAATGGCTGAGGCGGCGCTTGTCCAGGACTCCTTCATGCTCCACAAACACCCTGAGAAGATGGGCGAGTTCATGGAGAAGTCCAGGCGGTTCAGGGGACTAATAGATGATTTCGGCAAGAAGGCCAAATCGGGCGACGCGCGTTCGCTCGGCAGGCTCACGCTCAAGATAGACGCGGCATGCGACGGCTGTCACAAGACCTTCCGATAAGGACAGACATTGATAAAACGGGCATTGTTATTAATCGCGGCGCTCCTTATGCTTGCGCCGGTATGTGCGCACGCCGGGGAGCCGCTCGACTTAAAAGGGCTTCTTGCCGAGGCCGAGGCCAACAACCCGGAGCTTAAAGCCTTCGACGGCAGGGTGCTGGCCGCGAAAGAGAGGCCGTCCCAGGCGGGCGCGCTGGACGACCCCATGCTCTCGCTCGGGTTTACGAACGCGACCGTAAACGGCTTTTCCTTCGATGCGGAGCCTATGACTATGAAGGAGGTCGGGCTTTCGCAGAAGGTGCCGTCGTGGGGCAAGCGGCCGTTGATGCGCAAGGTATCGGAGAAAGACGTCGTCGCCATCGAGTCTTCCCGCAGCGAGAGGTCGCTCTCCATAAGCTCCGAGGTCAAGTCCGTTTACTATGAGCTTTATGCAGTCAAGAAATCGAATGAGCTGCTCGACAAGAATATAGAGTTAATGAAGATATTCAAAAAAGTTGCCGAGACCGGGTACTCGGTCGGCAAGACGATGATGAAGGACGTTTTGAAGGCACAGGTGGAGCTGACCACGCTTCTGTCAAAAAAGGTAGAGCTGACACGCGAGGAGCGCATGAAGCGCGCATACCTGGGTGCGCTCCTGGGCAGGTGCTCCCCAGTGGACGGCCCCGTAGCTGACATAACACCGACACTTGTAGATAAAGATAGCGACGCCCTCAGGAAGTCGGCCTTCGGTAACAGGCCCGCAATCAGGTCTGCGGACGCGATGGTCGAGCGGAGCGACGTCATGCTCGAACTCGCACGCAAGCGCTGGTTCCCGGACTACGAGTTCGCGCTGCGCTACGGCCAGAGGGACACACTCGCAAACGGCACCGCCCAATCCGACATGATTTCGGGCATGGTGACGATAAACCTGCCCGTGTGGTGGGGCTCGAAGTTAGAGCCCGCGCTCCGCGAAGCGGCATTCGAGAAGTCGGCCGCAGAGAAGGACAAGGATGCGGTCAAGACCGAGATATGCTACAGGATAGACAGCTTCCTAAGCGAGATAGAGCAGGACGACCGCATAATGAAGCTCTACAAGGACGCGCTCATACCCCAGGCTACCGAGGACCTGGACAACGCGGTCGCGGGTTACGAGGTGGGGCGGGCTGACTTCCTCACCCTGTTAGACTCAAGACGCGCCTTATACGACTATGAACTCGGATACTACACCACACTTGCAGAACGCGAGAATGCCGTGGCCGGGCTCGAAGCGGCAGTGGGGACGGAACTGAAATAATAAACGGAGCATCCATGCAAAAGAAAGCTGCAATATTCCTTTCGGTAGTACTCTGGATGGCGGCGCTCGCGGGTGCGGCGTACCTCACGCGCAGCTACTGGGCGCACTGGTTGCCGTCCGCCGTTCCGATAGCGCACGAGGAGGGCGGGTTCGCAATCGTGGAAAAGAACGGCGTGCAGTGCAAGGTATATTACGCCTGCCCGATGCACACGCAGATAATAAAGCCGAAGGCCGGCGACTGCCCGATATGCGGGATGACCCTGATGAAGAAGGAAGAACCGGTCGAAGGGGCCAAGTCCACGGCCAATATGCCCGGCATGGAGCAGGCGGCGGCAACCTCTGAAGAGACGGCCTCGCTCGAAAAGGTAGCACTCGACCCCAGACAGCGCATGCTCGCCAACGTGGCGACGGAGCCGGTGACCTACAGGGAGAACTCGCGGGACGTGTACACCGTGGGCAAGGTTGGCTACAACGAGCGCACCGTGCGCAAGGTGACTGCGTGGTTCCCCGGCAGGGTGGAGAAGCTGTACGTGGACTTCACCGGCGAGCGTGTTAAAAAGGGCGAGCCCATAATGTCCATATACAGCCCGGAGCTTATAACCACGCAGAAGGAGTACCTGCTGGCCAAAGATGCAGCCGAGCGGCTGAAGGCATCCGAGTTCCCGGAGATCTCTTCCGGCACCGAGGGTGTGGTCGAGGCCGCGCGCACCAAGATGCGGCTCTGGGGTATCACTGACGCGCAGGTGGAGGAGTTAGATAAGACCGGCAGGATAAAGCTGAGGGCGGAGGTGTTCTCCCCCATATCCGGCACGGTGGTGGAGATGCTCGTGCGCGAGGGCGACTACCTGCAGGAAGGCTCCGAGATGTACCGCGTCGCGGACTTGAGCCGGGTGTGGGTGATGGCCGACGTGTACGAGTACGAGTTCACAAATGTTGCACTCGGCGGGTCTGCCGAAGTCACGTCCGACGCATACCCCGGCTGGACCTTCCACGGCAAGGTGGCCTTTATCGACCCGGTGGTTAATTCGGACTCAAGGACGGTGCGCGTCCGCGTGGAGCTGCCCAACGAGGGCGGGTTTTTGAGGCCGGAGATGTTCGTCAACGTGCGCATAAAGTCAGGTTCTACGCGCGCGCTTACCGTGCCCGCGACAGCGATACTCTACACCGGCACGAAGGACGTCGTATGGGTGGAGACTTCACCCGGCTCCTTCGAGCCCAGGGAGGTAAGGCTTGGCCGTCGCTCAGGCGATTACTACGAGGTGCTTGGCGGCCTGAAGCAGGGCGAGAATGTCGTCACGCAGGGCGGCTTCCTGATAGACTCCGAGGCACAGCTCCGCGCAGGCGGCGCAGGCGGCATGGCTGGCATGGACATGAGTGGCGGTGGCAAGTCCGCGAAGCCTGCCGGAAAGGCAACCGGCAAGGGCATGGCCGGGATGAAGGGGATGTAGTAACGCCCCCTCGGTCCCCCTCTTAAGATAAGAGGGGGATGGGGGAGTTATGATAACAGTCAAAGTCCCTGGGCCCCGTGTCAAGCACGGGGTGACAAGATAGGTTGTAGCTGCCCGATTCATCGGGCGCTCTTTGTGAAATCCCCCTCTTTCCCCCTTTGACAAAGGGGGATGAAAGGGGGATTTAAGAAAAGGGCCGACACATGGGTCGGCCCCTACAAGTGGTACGGTGGGCATAGCCCACCCAAATTAGAGGCAAATTCTCTTGATCAACCGCATAATAGAATATTGCGCCCGGAACCGCGTGGTCGTGATAATGGCCTACGCACTCGTAGTCGCGTGGGGCGTATGGTCGCTTTACCACACGCCCGTGGACGCTATACCAGACCTCTCCGACAACCAGGTAATTGTACTCACCGAGTGGCCCGGCAGGAGCCCTCAGGTGGTCGAGGACCAGGTGACCTACCCGCTCGCGTCTAACCTCCAGGGCCTGCCCTCCGTGCGCGCGGTGCGCGCATCGTCCGCATTCGGGTTCTCCCTCATATACGTTATATTCGACGACGACGTGGACGTGTACTGGGCGAGGACGCGCGTGCTCGAACGCCTGAACTTCGCGGCCTCCCTCCTGCCGCAGGGAGTGGTGCCAACGCTCGGCCCGGACGGCACGGGCGTGGGGCATGTGTTCTGGTACACCGTCGAGGGCGCAGGGTATGACCTGGCCGAGCTTCGCTCCATACACGACTGGTTCATACGCTACCAGTTGAACTCCGTGCCGGGCGTGGCCGAGGTGGCCTCCATCGGCGGGTATGTGAAGCAGTACCAGGTGGACCTCGACCCCAACAAGCTTTTGGGATACCGCATAACCGTTCCTCAGGTAGTAGAGGCGGTGAAGAAAAGCAACAACGACGTAGGCGGCGAGCTTATAGACCAGAACAACATGTCGTTCATGGTGCGCGGGCTTGGGTATATCAAGGCGATGAAAGACCTCGAAGACGTGCAGGTCGGCCTGTACGGGAACACCCCGATACTCGTCAGGGACGTGGGCCGCGTGCAGATGGGTGTGGACGTCAGGCGCGGCTTACTCGAAAAGAACGGCACGGGCGAGGTGGTCGGCGGCATAGTGGTCATGCGCTACGGCGCGAACGCAAAGGACGTGATTGACGCGGTCAAGGCAAAGATTGCCGAGATAGGCCCGGGCCTCCCGAAAGGCGTGCGCATACTGCCTTCATACGACCGCTCAGACCTCATCAAAAGGGCGATAGACACCCTCAAGCGCGCGCTGACCGAAGAGTCCATTATCGTATCGCTCGTCATACTGCTGTTCCTGCTGCATATCAGAAGCGCGCTCGTGGTGGTGCTCACGCTCCCAATCGCGGTGCTCATGGCGTTCATCACGATGAAGCACTTCGGCATAACATCGAACATCATGTCCCTCGGCGGCATCGCAATCGCGATAGGAGTGCTGGTAGACTCAGGCGTAATAATGGTGGAGAACTGCTACCGGCGGCTCTCCGAGCTTTCGCCCGATGAAAGGAAGGCGCGGCGTCTCGAAGTGGTCATATCCGCGTCGAAGATGGTCGGACGCCCCATATTCTTCTCGCTCGCAATCATAGTGTGTTCGTTCCTTCCGGTCTTCCTGCTTGGCGGGCAGGCGGGGAAGCTCTTCTCCCCGCTCGCGTTCACCAAGACCTTTTCTATGGCGGGTTCGGCCATACTCGCAATCACGCTCGTCCCCGTATTGATGTACCTGTTCATGCGCGGGAGCATGCCCCCTGAGGAGAAGAACCCGCTGTCGAGGCTATTCATAGCGATATACTCGCCCGTGATACGCTGGGCGCTCAAATGGAAGAAGACGACCATACTGTTAAACGTAATCGCGCTCGCGCTTGCCGTGTACCTCTACTCAGGTATTGGGCATGAGTTCATGCCGTCTCTGGACGAGGGGAGCCTGCTGTTCATGCCAGTGACGCTGCCGCCCGTATCCACCACGGAGGCCAAGCGCATAATCACCGAGCAGGACAAAATCATAATGTCCGTGCCGGAGGTGGACCACGTGCTCGGCAAGGTGGGACGCGCGGAGACAGCGACCGACCCCGCGCCCGTCTCTATGTTCGAGACCATAATAATCCTCAAGCCGAAAGAAGAGTGGCGGCCCGGCATTACCAAGGAGGACATACAGACTGAGCTTGCAGGCAAGCTGAACATACCAGGCGTCACGCAGGGCTGGACTCAGCCTATAATAAACCGCATACAGATGCTCACAACCGGTGTCAGGACACAGCTCGGGGTGAAGATACTCGGCGACGACCTGACAAAGTTGAACACGCTGGGCCAGGATGCGGAGCGGATACTCAGGACGGTGCCGGGCGCGACCGACCTGTATGCCGAGCGGGTGGTCGGCGGTAAGTACCTCGACATAAAGGTGGACAGGGAGGCCGCCGCGCGCTACGGGCTTAACGTGTCCGACGTGGAGGAGGTCATAGAGACGGCCATCGGCGGGATGACCCTGACGTATACGGTAGAGGGCAGGGCGCGTTTCCCAGTGCGTGTGCGTTACGCGCGCGACTTCAGGATGGACGTGGAGGCCCTGAGGCGGGTGCTCGTGCCTACGGCTTCAGGCGCCAACGTGCCGCTCGGCCAGATGGCGAGCATATCCATCAAGCCCGGCCCGGACATGATAAGCTCCGAGAACAGCCTCTTAAAGACCACCGTGTACTTAAACGTGCAGGGCCGTGACATGGGCGGGTTCGTGGAGGAGGCGAAGAAAAAGTTGGAAGCGGAGCTGAAGCTCCCGCCGGGTTATTACGTAGCATGGTCCGGGCAATGGGAAAACCAGCTCCAGACGAACAAGCGGCTGATGCTCCTCGTCCCTATGGTGATGTTCATCATATTCATACTGCTTTACTTCACGTTCCACTCGGCGATTGAGGCGTGCATGGTGATGCTCTCCGTGCCGTTCGCGCTTGTAGGCGGTGTGTACCTCGTGTGGGCGCTGGGGTACTACTGGACGACCGCCGTGTCTGTCGGGTTCATCGCGCTATATGGTGTGGCGGTGGAGACCGGAGTCGTGATGGTGGTCTACCTGCACGAGGCGCTCGACAAGAAGCTCGAAAGGGGTAACGTCACGGAGCAGGATATATACGACGCCACGTTCGAGGGCGCGGTGCTCAGGCTTAGGCCGAAGCTCATGACCGTGTCCGTAGCGCTGTTGGGCCTGGTGCCCATCATGTGGTCTACGGGCACCGGCGCGGACGTGATGAAGCCCATCGCCGCGCCGATGATAGGCGGGATGATAACCTCCGCCGTGCACGTGCTGATAATGACCCCGGTGATATTTGTGCTGATGAAGAAGCGCGCGCTAAGAAAGGGCACGCTCGTCAAGTCGGTGATAGGGGATTAGCCTAATATCAGATACGCCATGAACGCCAGGTAGAACGCCCCGCCGGTCATCAGCGCATAGATAGGCAGTGTCTTCTTTATCTTAAGCATGACATAGCAGAAACCCGCGGAGGCTATTGCGACGAGCGCGGATACCATCGTAGGCCCGGTCAAGGCCCAGGGCGTGAAGGCGACGCCTATTGCCACCGGGAAGCTCGCCTGAAAAACCATCGCGCCTGTTATGTTGCCTATCGCAAGGGTGTCCTTCCCGTTCTTTATCCACAATACACTGTTCATCTTCTCGGGCAACTCGGTCGCTATAGGCGTGATGATAAGCGAGAGCAGAAGCGCGGGTATCCCGAACATCGCGGATACATGCTCCACACCTACCACGAAGTAGTGCGCACCCGCCACTATAATCACCAGGCCGGCCATCACCTGAAGGGCTATGAGTACGTTGTGCGCCTCGTCTACGTGGAACGCTCGGCTTAAGTGCAGCTCCTCAAGCTCCCCGTGCTTGTCGCCGTCATGGCCCAGGGTGCGCATGGTGTATAACACGTATGACAGGACCAGCCCTGCGGCCACGATCAGCCTTGCCGGGTGCGAGGGTACGAAGGTGGTCAGGAACGCTACGCTGTATATAACGAGGAAGAACCCCAAGTCTCTTGTGAGTACGGTGGGGTCAGCTTGCAGTACAGGCGCCCTGCGGCCCTTCTTCGAGAACACGAGCACCGCCGCGCCCGTCACGAAGAACCCGAGCGTGGCCAGCATGAAAGGCGCGCCCGCTATCGCGCCCACGGCGATGTCGTGCCCCTTGCTGCCCGCGATGAGCGCGAGGATGGGTATGGAGGTCTCAGGCAGGGCCGTTCCCACTGCGGCAAGTATAGAGCCGGTGGCGCTTTCCGGGAGGTCGAGCCTCTTCCCGGTCCATTCGATGCCGTTGGTGAAAAGCTCGCACGCGAATAGTATTGCGGCCAGGCTTAAGACCAGCAGTGCGGGGTATGCAATGTATTCAAACATCAGTGCAGACCTTTTCCGGTGGTGGCCATAGTGAGCTTCCCGTGCACCACGCCCCTGGTGCCTATCATCCTGTCGGCTATCTTCCTCACGTCCGAACTCGGCCCCCTGACCACCATCACCTCCAGGCAGTTGTGCTCGTCTAAGTGCACGTGCAGGTTTGATATTATCGAGTGGTAGAAATGGTGCTGGAGGTCGTTCAGGGTGTCCGAGAGCTCCCTCGTGTGGTGGTTATACACGAGCGTTATGGTGCCTACAACCTCCTCGCCGGACTCCCATTCCCGTTCAACCAAGGCCTCGCGCATCAAATCCCTGATCGCCTCGGAACGGTTTGTGCAGCCCTTCTCCTCCATCGCCTTGTCAAACCGGGCCATCAGCCGCTTGTCTATTGATATGGCTACCCTCGCAAGGTCTTTCATCGCCTCCGCCGCTCCTTTTCAACTAATCCGCCAGTATTAGCAACACCAAGTATCTATGTTTTGGCGCGGTTGTCAAGGAGAAAAACTCCGGCCAAATTGTGAAATTCCTAAAAATAACTTGACAAAGCAAGTATAGTATTGATATTTTATATAGGCTTATTAAAAATTTACATAAGAAAAATATGCATGTTTGAAGAGAGGACTTACAGGGGAAAGGTGCGAGCAGGCGACCTGACCCCTTTTGCGGTGGTGGTGAAGGAGACCGACCTTTTCATCCTGGCCGACCGGGACCTGAGCGCCCTGGTCAGGGAAGTGGTCATTGCCCACCGCTACCAGCTCGAAGGCTACATAAGCCGTTACCCTATATTCCTTACGTCTCTGGTACCCGTGGGTATCGTGCCCGGTGCGCCTGAGACCGTGACGAGGATGGCGGCTGCCGCAGATGCCGCAGGTGTCGGGCCGATGGCGGCGGTTGCCGGCACGTTCTCCGAGCTCGTAGGCGAGGCTCTCCTCAAGGAGTCCTCACAGGCTATAGTGGAAAACGGCGGGGACATATTTATAAAGTCAGACGTGGAGCGCACTGTAGCCCTTTATGCGGGCAGCTCCCCGCTGTCCGGCAAGGTGGGCATCAGGCTGATGCCGGAGGACACGCCCGTCGGTGTATGCACCTCGTCCGGCAGGGTAGGCCCGTCACTCTCGCTCGGCAGGGCGCATGCGGCTTGTATCATAGCGAAGTCGGCGGCCCTTGCGGACGCGGCTGCCACTGCGGTCGGCAACGCGGTAAAGCGCCCGGACGACATAGAGGCCGGGCTTGCTGTAGCGCAGGGGATTAAAGGCGTGCTCGGCGCGGTGGTAATAATGGAAGACCGCCTCGGCGCGTGGGGCAAGGTGGAGTTGGTGAAGTTATAAACAACTGTTCTGTCACCCCGTGCCTGACACGGGGTTCAGGCAAAAACGTATCGGGTTTGTTTTATATAGATGGATTTAGATTTTAAAGGTCTCTACGATTTCCACGGGCACCGCTGCCCCATGTCCACTATGGGTGCGAGGCTCGCGCTCGCCGCTATGGCGGCGCTCAGGGTGACGAAGGCCGACCAGTTCCTGATAGAGGGCCGGGTCTTCACAAAGAACTGCGCGCTGGACGGCATACAGTACGTGACAGGCTGCACGCTCGGCAACGGGAACCTGAGCTTCGAGGAGGCAGGCAGGGCCGCTTTTTTACTTAAGATGCGGGACGGTTCGCGGGAGGTAATCGCGTCCGTGTCCGATGCGGCGCTCACGAGGCTTTCCTCGCACAAGAAGCTGAAGGCCGAGCTCATGGAGGAAAGGGAGATAAGCGGCCTGCCGCGCGCGATGGAGATAGACGCCGAGATAGCCCGCGACTTCGAGGTACTCGTCCAGTGGGTGCAGGACGCGCCTGAGGCGGAGCTGGTAACAATAGTTTCATAACTCCCCCATCCCCCTCTTATCTTAAGAGGGGGACTGAGGGGGCGTTATCGGTGTAGAGCATACGGAGGTCTGTTTTGAGCGAGAAATCTTTTGGTGGTGTCCTTGAGCTTATAGGCCACACGCCGCTCGTCCTTATCAGGAGGATGACGTCCGGCAGGGACGCAAGCATATACGCCAAGCTTGAGGGCGCAAACCCCGGCGGGAGCGTGAAGGACAGGATAGCCCTGTCCATGATAGAGGACGCGGAGGCGAGCGGGGCGCTGGTGCCAGGCGGAGTCATAGTGGAGCCGACGAGCGGCAACACCGGCATAGGGCTTGCCATAGTGGCGGCGGTGAAGGGGTACAGGCTAATACTGACCATGCCGGACACGATGAGCATTGAGAGGAGGCAGCTGCTTGCGGCATTCGGCGCGGAGCTTATGCTGACGCCCGGTGCGGAGGGGATGCGCGGGGCCGTTGCCAGGGCCGACGCACTCATATCCGGGAACCCCGCATACTTCATGCCCCAGCAGTTCAACAACCCCTCCAACCCGGAGATACACAGGAAGACCACCGCGAGGGAGATACTCTCCGCGCTCGGCGGGAAGGTGGACGCATTCGTCTCCGGCGTCGGGACGGGCGGTACCATAACCGGGGTCGGAGAGGTGCTGAAGGCGAAGAACAAGGACGTGAAGATAATAGCGGTCGAGCCTGCGGCCTCGCCGGTGCTCTCCGGCGGCGCGCCCGGCCCGCACAAGATACAGGGCATAGGCGCGGGCTTTGTGCCCTCGGTGCTTAACACCCAGGTCTACGACGAGATAATAACTGTAACGAACGAAGACGCGGCGGAGATTACGCGCGAACTCGCGGTAAAGGAGGGTATACTTGCTGGCATATCCTCCGGCGCGGCTATGTTCGCGGCCATGAAAGTGGCCAAACGGCTCGGCAAGGGCAGGAACGTGGTCGTCATAATACCGGACAGGGGGGAGCGTTACCTTAGCACCGGGCTTTTCGACCAGACCAATTAATAGGGCACGGAGGGAGCAGCCATGCAGCTGTCTACAAAAGGGCGTTACGCCGTCAGGGCGATGTTCGACCTGTCGTTTTACTCGAAGGGCGAGCCTGTCCCGCTCTCCCGCATATCGGAGAGGGAGGAGATCTCGCTCCACTACTTAGAGCAGCTCTTCAACAAGCTCAGGAAGGGCGGGGTAGTCGAGTCTGTACGCGGCCCGTCCGGCGGCTTCAAGTTAAAGAAGAAGCCCTCCGAGATAACAGTCGAGGAGATAATACGGATAGTGGAAGGCCCGATAGTGCCCGTTGCGTGCATCGAGCACAAGGTCAAGGACCGGGCATGCCACAGGGCCGAGAAGTGCGTGACGCACCTCTTATGGAGGAAGCTGGGCAACAACATCTCGGAGTTCCTCAAGTCCGTTACACTGCAGGACCTTGTGGACGAGTCCAGGGGCATGATGGAGTCCGGCAAGGTCGGCCACGACTACTTGTTCCATATTTAAGGAAAGGGCCCCGCACAGATGGACGACCACAAGCTAAGGGTCTTCTGCACAGTGGCGGAGACAAAAAGTTTCTCGAAGGCGTCGGAAATAATTCACCTGACCCAGCCGGCGGTCAGCCTGCAGGTGCAGGCCCTCGAGGAGATATACGAGACAAAGCTTTTCGACCGCTCCGGCGGCAGCGTCACGCTTACCCCGGCGGGCGAGCTTTTATACAGGTACTCGAAGGACATACTCGGGCTCTACGCCTCCGCGAGAAAAGACATAAACGCAATGATGGGCCTCGTCAAGGGCAACCTCTCCGTGGGCGCGAGCACCACCATAGGCAACTACCTGCTGCCGTCCGTGCTTGTGGCCTTCAGGAAGAACCACCCGAGGATAAGCATAAACCTGATAGTGGGCAACACCAAGCTGGTCATGGACAAGCTCCTGACAGGCGAGATAGACCTGGGCCTGGTAGAGGGCGACGTGACCAAGCAGAAGCTGGTCGTGGAAAAGCTCATCCCGGACGAGCTGGTCGTTATAATGAGCCCCGACCACGACTGGGCCAGGAGGAAGAACATATCCGTCTCGGAGCTTATCAAGGAGCCCTTCATAATGCGCGAGGAGGGCTCCGGCACCAGGCAGATGATAGAGAAACGCCTGATGGAAAGCAAGGTGGACCCGGCAAGCCTAAGGGTGTCGCTCTTCCTGGGCAGCACCGAGGCCATAAAGACCGCAGTAGAGGACGGGCTCGGCCTCTCGATAATATCGTCGTGGGCCGCGAAGAAGGAGTTAAAGGGCGGCGCGCTCCAGGCCGCCACGTTCAAGGACGCCAAGTTTACGAGGAACTTCAGCCTGATACAGAGGAAGAAGGGGTTCTCCTCGCACACGATGGAGGAGTTCTTAGAGTTCCTCAGGATATACCCGTTCGAGGACCCGCTTACAAAGGGTTGACAGACATGTCCACTATAAAGTCCCTTGCCGTCATGGCCGTGATAATAGCGCTGGCGGCTTTTGTTTTGCCCGCGTCCGCATACGCCAGGCAGGCGCACAAGAAGTCCCGCCTCAGGCACCATCATAAAATCCATGCGGTGCGCGCCGTAAAGAAGGCCCCGGCGCCGCTCGTGACTGTCGCTCCTGTGACTGCCTCGCCTGTCCCTGACAGCTCAATGATAACAATAATAGACAACGACGTAGCCGTCAGGCAGGCGCCGGTGAGTAAACCGGCTGCCCCCATATTGCCCGCCCCCGTGAAAGACCGGAAGCAAAGCGATACGGCGCGCGGGCTCATGCTCCTTGACCAGTACGACGGCTCCGACGCGGGACTCCTGGACGAGGCGGAGACACTTTTCGCCCGTGCGCTCAAGGCAGAGCCGCAAGACGCCCCGGCCTCTGTGGGGCTGTCGAGGGTGGAGATGTGCCGGGGTTACCTTACAGATGGCAAGTTCGACGACAGGCGGCTGACCCGCGCCCTCACGCTGACCGACAGGGCGCTTGACGCATCACCCGGTTTCGGCCCTGCGCACCTGCAGAGAGGATACCTCTTCTTATACCTGGGCAGCCTGGGCCTTGCCGAGGCCGAGGCGGACAGGGCGTCGAAGGCGGGCTCCCCCGCCTCCCGCCTCTACGGCGAGGTCGCCATGAGGAGAGGTGACACCGGCAAGGCAAAGGAGTATTGGGAGAATGCGGTAACCGAGGCCGGCGAAAACGACGGCGAGCGGGCGGACTCCTACGACGCGCTCGGCGAGGTGGCGATGTCCGACGGGGACTTCCAGGCGGCGGCAGGGTACTTCAAGGAGGCGCTCTCGCTTCGCCCGAGCTCGAGCTGGGAGTCCTCCAACTACGGCCTCGCGTTAGTACGCATGGGCCGTATCGACGAGGCCATCGAGGTATTGTCCTTCTCGCTTTTGCACAAGGAGTTCCCGGAGGCGAGGGCGAACCTTGCGGTCGCGTATCTGAGGAAAGGGGTATCCCTGCAAGACCGGGGCGACAGCCTTCAGGCCGAGGTCTGTTACAAAAAGGCCATAGAGAACGACCCGAAGCTCATGCCCGCATACAAGGACCTGGCCGCCCTATACGAGCGCGCCGGGGAGAAGGACAAGGCGGCAGGGCTTTGCAGGAAGGCAATGGAGGCAGACCCCAAAGACCCGTGGGCTGCGGATACGCTCAAGGGTCTCGATACAAGGAAGTAACCGCTAATTACTCGTCGTCCTTGACGGCCAGCCCACGCTTGAAGACCATTATAACTTTTTGCGCTTCCCCGCCTGTGTACAGCCCGTCCAGCACGAGGCTTGCGCCGTTGCCCACGTCGTCTCTCCTCTGGAACACGATGAGCCCCTGCATCCTCTGGCCGGGTTCTATAACCTGCATGGTGTCGAAACATGCGGCCTTCACGGCGTCCATCCGCTCCCGTGCATCTTCCAGGCGGGCGATCTCGAAGTCCATGTATATCGACGATATGTCCATGACGTGCAGCGGGTTGGGTCCGCTTGTCATGATGAACGTAGACTTGGGGTCGTAGGTCAGCGTCTTTTTCCCCTTGTTCTCAAGCCTGAGCGAGAACACAAGGAAACCTTTAGGCGAGAAGGGGTTCTTGTAGGCCCCGTCCTTGAAGGCCGAGTAATACAGGGCAAGGCCATTTGGAGGGAGGTGCGTCGCCTCGACGGATAAGTCGGGCGAGGTGTATCGTACCGTGCAGTCCTCGTACTCGTATGCCGCGCCGGCCTGCTTTTTGTCGGGGCTGACGCACATCTCGTATTCCGTGGAGACGCACCCTGCAATTAACATAACTAAGGCAATAAAAGGTATTATGGCTGATGTCTGTCTCAAGCTGTCCTCCGATTGTTGATTTCGCAAAACCTAACACACAAGATAACCCGTGTCAATTAATAGTTTGATTTAATCGCAGCTTGAGGTATAATGCCCGCATGAAACTAACGAGACAGCAGATAAAGGCGCTATCTGAGTATATCGTGGCGGAACTCGCACGCCTGAAGCTCGTAAGGCCGCTATTGCCCGACGAGGAGGCTGTGGCCATGGTCGAGCGTGCGGTCACCGAGGACCTGTCGGCCGAGGACAGGCTGAACGACGAGGTGAAGGACATCTTAAAGAACTACCAGAAGGAGATAGAGCAGGGCCGGGTAGACTACAAGACGATGTTCGACATGGTCAAAAAAGAGCTTGTAAAAAAGCGCGGGATAGTCATATAGGAGCCGGGACATGCGCCTTTCCGAAAGCAGGATAAGTCACCTTTCCCACCTTGCCTACGACGCCCTTATAAAGGGCGGGGCCGCCGAGCTTTTGGTGGAAGACACCAAGCTCCGCCGAGAGATAAAACAGGCCATAACAAGGCACCTTAAGACCGAGGACGAGGTGGACGACCTGGTGAGGAAGAAGGTCCAGTCCTACTCGAAAAAGATAATAGAGGGCAGCCCGGAGTGGGACGTGCTCTACCAGAAACACTACCGCGAGGAGATGGACAAACGGCGCAGGGCCTGAAAAAAAACGTATTCATAACCGCTGTGTCGGCCGCCTACGTCATCGGCGCTACGGGCCCCGTGTGGGGCCTCGGCTGGGGGTCGGCGGCGCTCGCGCCTTTTTCTGCAATACTCCTTGTCCTTCTCGCCGCGTCCGCATGGCGGCTTCTGCGTACCGGCCGGTCCTACCCGAAGACGGACATAGAGTTCATCATACCGCTGATAGCCGCCCTGAACATCTTCTGCGTACTGTTAGGACCGGACGGCCACTGGGTCAAGCCCATGTTCTACCTGCTTGTGGCGCTGTCTTCGCTTTACTACCCGCTTTCGTTCAACCTCTCCGTAGCGGCACTCATATTCCTCCAGGACGCGGTGGGCGTGTTCTTGTCCCCGGCCCGGCCCGACTTAGAGTCCCTGACCGGCCTGGGCGTGTTCGGGGCTTACCTGGCCGGGACAGCGCTCGTGCTCGGCAGGGTCTTCCAGGCGGAGCACAAAAAGAGGGAACGCGCCATGCTCGCGGTCAAGAGGCTCAACGACGGCGCAAGGAGCATCCGCCCTGAGGACAACGGCCCCGCATCTATCGAGTCCATATCGCCGGAGGGACGAGCCTCCCGTCTGATGGACTCGGCGGCGGAGCTCGACCAGGCGCTCGACGGACTGTTAGGCACCATTGCAAGGGCAATCCCTTCCGGCAACGTAGTGTTGTTCATGGCGGGTACGGAGTCGGAAGGCGTGTACATAAGGCTCCATGCAGGCGAGGGCAGGGTCGTGCAGGACGCGGTCATACAGCCCGGCCAGGGCCTCGTGGGCTGGGTAGTGAAGGAGAAAAAACCGCTACTCGTGCACGACGAGGCGCGCGGGCTGGGCTACCTGAAAAAGGAGGAGGCCGTGCGTTCCTTCCTTGCCGCGCCGATATTGAACGGAGGGTTCCTGGAGGGCGTCATCGCGCTCGACTCGCCGGACAAGGATGCGTACGACGAAAACGACAGGGAGACGCTCAACCGTTTTGCGGCACTCGCGCTTTACCTGTTGCAGAGCGCACGCGAGCACCACGAGGTGGGCCTTTCGGCCGAGAGCTTCGCCGCCCTGCACAGCATAAGCTCCGAGATGTCGGCAAGCCTGGACCTTGCGACCATCCTCGAGAGGCTGGCGGAGCTTATACGGGACATCGCCCGCTACGACTACCTGACCATATCTTTCGTAGAGGGCGAAGGGCAGGCGGTGTTCAAGGTGCTCAAGGGTTACGACGGCGTGAAGCTCCCGCAGGGGCCTGTCCCGCTCGACGGCAGCTACCTGGGCTGGATGGTGAATAACGCGCAGAAGCTGTCCTTCACGGACATGGACCGCCGCGCCGAAGGCCTCCCCATCTTTGCCGCCGCAGAGCTCCAGACCGACTGCCGCTCGTTTCTCGGGCTCCCCCTGTTGTACCAGGGAAGGGCCCTCGGCGCGCTGACCATAGCGATGAAACAAAAAGACGCCATCAGCGCCTACCAGCAGCACATGCTGTCGGTCATAGCGGACCAGGTGGCCGTGAACGTGGCGAACGCGAGGCTCCACCATACCATAAAGCAGATGGCGACCACAGACGGGCTGACCGGGCTTATCAACCACCGACACTTCCAGGAGAAGGCGGACGAGCGCTTCTTGAGGGCGGCCCGCTTCCCACAGCCCATCTCCGTGCTGCTCTTCGACATAGACCACTTCAAGAAGGTGAACGACACATACGGGCACCCGGTGGGCGACGCGGTATTAAAGAAGGTTTCAGGCATACTCAGAGACACGGTCAGGGCCGTGGACATTGCCGCACGATACGGGGGCGAGGAGTTCATAGCACTCTTGGACAATACGGACAAGGACGGTGCCTTGAAGATGGCGGAGCGCATCAGGTCCGCCATAGAGGGCGCGAAGTTCGTATTCGAGGGCAAGCGGATACCTGTCACCATAAGCGCAGGCAGCGCAACCAGCCCGGACGATGCGCCCGACAAGAAGGCCATCATAGAGAAGGCGGACCAGGCGTTGTACTATTCAAAGCGAAACGGCAGGAACAAAAGCTCGGCCTACACCAAGGCGATGTCGGCCCAGGACTCAAATAACAGTTGATTTATGCCGCGCAACAGATTATATTAATATAACTTAGGTTATGTTGCCCTCCAACCTGACGGGGCCAGACAGGTATGAAGAACAGCCTCAGGACGCGTTCGCTCTTAACGGTGCTGCTCACCCTCTCGCTCGTGCTTGGCCTTAACACGCTCTTCCTTTCAGCCGAGTTCATCTCACACCAGAAGAAGACCTTAGAGAACAAGACAAAGCTTGTTGGCGAAAACCTGCGCGACCAGTTGTCCCGCACGCTCAACCTGGGCCTGCCTTTAGACGCACTCGAGGGGGTCAACGAGTCATGCAGGAACGTCATCGAGTCGAATAAAGAGATAGGCTACTGCATGTTAGTGGACACAAAAGGCAGGGTCTTCTACCACAACGACCCCCTGCTTGCCGGGCGGGCGCTCAAAGACCCGGCCAGCATCAAGGCCGCAGCCTCCACCGAGGAACTCGTGCAGTACCGGAGCGAGGACGACGCAGACTACTACGACGTATCCATACCGATACTCAACCCGGACAGGAAGCTCCTGGGCTCCATCCGCCTGGGACTGAAGTACGACACCGTCTCCTCGCAGATATACCCGATACTATGGACTTCGGGCCTGGTCGCCCTCGTCACGTTCATCCTGGCCTCGTTTGTCGTCACCATGCTGGTAAGCAGGAAGATTATCACACCCATCACGGACCTCTCCAGCTCCGCGACGCTCATCGCACAGGGCGACCTGAGCCGCCGCCTCGACATAAGGTCCGACGACGAGTTAGGCAACCTTGCCGCGTCTTTCAACCGCATGGCCGAGTCGCTGTCCGAGAGGGAGACACGCATACAGCAGGGTTTCCAGGAGATAGAGAAGGCCAACAAGGAACTGGAGTCGTCCTACCGCCAGCTCGAGTCCACGGCGATGGAGTTGGAGCAGAAGAGCAGACACTTGAAAGAGAAGGTGGGCGAGCTCTCCTTCCTGCACGACGCCACCGACCGGCTCAGGCTGAGCATAGAGTTAGAGGACATCCTGACCTCCGTAGCACGGGACGTCACCGAAGGCCAGGGCTACGACAGGGTGATGGTCGCGCTGGTCAACGAACAGGCGGGCACGGTCGAGGAGAAGGCCAGCATCGGCTTTGAGGGCAGGGAGAGGGAGCTGTTCTCCGAACCGTCCGAGTCCCACAACATACTTAGCGCAGCGGTGTCCGAGAGGAAGGTCCAGTATGTGGCGCAGGCCGCGCTCGACTCCCGCGTGTCCAGGTCGTTCGCCGATTCGCTCCAGTTAAACGAGTTTGCGGTGATACCGATGTCCGGGAAGGACCGATGCGTGGGCGCGATACTGGTGGATAACCGGAAGTCGTCGAGGCCCATGAGAAAAGACAAGCTGGACATCCTTGCTACGTTCGCTTCCACTGCCGCTATGGCGGTCGAGAACGCGTACCTCTACCGCCAGCTGATAGACAACCTGGACACGGTCGAGAAGGCAAACCGCGAACTCAGGAAGTTGGACGAGTCCAAGACAAACTTCCTCTCGCTCGCATCGCACGAGCTCCGTACGCCGCTCGTATCGGTGATGGGCTGCCTGAACATGATGCTCTCCGAGGACCTGGGACGGGTCAACGCAGACCAGAGGCATATGATGGAGATAGCGCTTAAAGGCGCGAACAGGCTGAGGGACATCATAGAGGACCTCCTCATGGTCGCAAAGATAGAGGGCGGACGGCTCCCGATGAAGCTCCGGTGGCTGTCCGTGGCCGACTCGGTCAAGGCGGCGATAGACGAGGTCGTGTCGATGTTGGGCCAGAGGAACGTGGCGATAAGGACCGACGGGCTCGACCTGCTCCCGAAGGTGGAGGCCGACGAGGACAGGCTCCACCAGTGCTTCACCAACCTCATAGGAAACGCGGTGAAGTTCACCCCCGACGGAGGCGTGGTGACCGTAGGCGGCAGGAAGGTGAAGGTGGACAAGGACAAGGGCCGCCTGAGGGCGCTGCCTTACGACAACTCCATACTCTCGTCCGACACCTATATAGAGGTCGTGGTGCAGGACACCGGCATAGGCATAAGCAAGGAGAACCTGGAACGCATATTCGACAAGTTCTTCGAGGCGGGCGACGTGGACTCGCACTCCACCGGCAAGGTCAAGTTCATGGGCGGCGGCACCGGGCTCGGCCTCTCCATAGTCAAGGGGATAGTCGAGGGGCATAACGGCTGCATATGGGCCGAGAGCGACGGCGCCGATGCGGAGAAGTGCCCTGGGAGCCGCTTCGTTATGCTCCTGCCGATGAAACAGCCGGTGGTCAGGTCGGATGCGCTGGATGCTGTCGTGGAGAATGCTGCGGGCGCTGCGAGTGCCGCCCCTGCAACGTCCGGCGCCCACAGGCCCAAGGTGCTGCTCATCGAAGACGACGACGACATAATCACGTTCACCAGGCTGATATTAGAGAAGAGGTTCAACGTAATAGTGGCCACGGACGGGTTCGAGGGCATCAGGAGGGCTTTCTCGGAGAGGCCCGCGCTCGTCTTACTGGACGTATGGATGCGGGGCATAGACGGCCTCGAGGTCTGCCGCATACTCAAAGGCTCAGCCCGCACCTCCGCAATACCAGTGGCCATGTTCACCGCCGCCGCTCAGAAGCACGAGGTCGAACAGGGCTACCAGGCAGGGGCGGACGACTACATAACCAAACCATTCACGCCCGCCGAGATAACCGAGCGCGTCACAAGGCTCGTCAACAGGGCCGCAAACGTGGCCTGAGCGTCTCAGGTGGCCGCTTGACACTCCCGTGCCGGTTCTGTTAGGCTATACCAAAGAAGATTTCATTTATCTATAGAGGCGAGTTCTCATGCTCGACAAACTCTTCAACCCGCGCGGCGTAGCGATAGTGGGCGCTGCGAGGGACCCCGCAAAGGTCGGCCACAGCGTGCTCAAGAACATAGTCGAGTACGGCTACGCTGGCGGGATATACCCCGTTAACCCGTCCGCCGACGAGATACTTGGCGTCAGGTGCTTCCCGGACATTGCCTCCATTCCCGGTGACGTAGACCTGGCAGTGGTTGCCGTCCCACGCCAGTTCGTGGAGGGCGTGATAAGGGACTGCGGGGCCAGGGGAGTCGGCGCGGCCGTGGTCATAACAGCGGGCTTCAAGGAGACGGGCGAGGAAGGCCACGCGTTAGAGGACAAGATAATAGCTCTCGCCCGCTCGCTTGGCGTGCGCATACTCGGACCGAACTGCCTCGGCATGATAAACACCGGCGCGGCGCTGAACGCGTCGTTTGCCCACGCTATGCCCCGGAAGGGCAGCATCGCATTCTTCTCGCAGTCAGGCGCTCTCTGCACGGCAATACTCGACTGGTCGCTCGACCGGGGCATCGGTTTTTCCAAGTTCGTGAGCCTCGGCAACAAGTCGGACATAAGCGAGATAGACATGATGGAGTACTTAGCGGACGACCCGGAGACCAGGGTCATCCTGGGCTACATAGAGGGAGTGGGCGAGGGCAGGAAGTTCATGGAGCAGGCGTGGAAGACCGTTCCCAAGACGCCTCTCATAATAGCCAAGTCCGGTGGTACTGCAGCGGGCGCGAGGGCCGCCTCGTCGCACACCGGCACGCTTGCAGGCTCGGACCGCGCCTTCGACGCCGCGTTCAAGCAGACCGGCGTGCTCCGTGCGGAGTCCATAGAGGACCTGTTCAACTACGCGCTCGCATTCGCATACAACCCCATACCGACGGGGTCAGGACTTGCCGTGGTGACGAACGCGGGCGGGCCGGGCATTATCGCGGCTGACGCGTGCGAGCGTTCCACCGCGCGTATAGCAGACCTCACCCCTGAGACGGTCGCAAGGCTCAGGGAGAGGCTCCCGTCTTCCGCAGGGTTTTATAACCCCGTGGACGTTATAGGTGACGCACGCGCCGACCGCTACGCCGCTGCGCTCGATGCGGTGCTGGCCGACCCGAACGTGGACGGCGCGCTCGTGATTCTCACGCCCCAGGCTATGACGGAGGTGGAGGAGACGGCAAAGACGCTCATCGCCGCGAAGCCGGGCTGCGATAAACCTATACTTGCGTCCTTCATGGGCGGGCCGAGGATAAGACAGGGCGTGGCCATGCTCAACGAGGGCGGTATACCGGTGTACCCGTACCCGGAGGACGGGGTGAAGGCGTTCGAGGCGCTCGTCCGGTACGGCGTTGCACGGGAGAGGCCCAAGCCGGCCCTGAAGCGATTCGACGTGGACGCAGACTTCGTGCGGGCCGTAATACTCACGGCCGACGCATCGAGCAAAAAGGAGCTTGGCGAGCGCGACGCGCGTGAGGTAATAGCCGCCTATGGCTTCAGGATACCCGCGAACACGCTTGCAGTCACCTCGGCGGAGGCTGTAGCCGCAGCCAGGAAGACGGGCTTCCCCGTGGTTATGAAGATAGCCTCGCCCGACATACTGCACAAGACGGACGTGGGCGGGGTGAAGGTCGGACTTAAGGACGAGCGCGAAGTCGAGGCCGCGTTCCTCGAAATTACATCGAACGCCAGGCGCCTGATGCCGGGTGCGATGATATGGGGCTGCATGGTGCAGGAGATGGTGTCCGGCGGCAGGGAGGTAATATTAGGCATGAGCGCGGACCCGCAGTTCGGGCCACTGCTCATGTTCGGGATGGGCGGGGTGTATGTGGAGGCATTCAAGGACGTGTCCTTCCGCGTGGCGCCAATCGGGGAGAAAGACGCGGAGGAACTGGTACAGGAGGTGCGCGCCTACCGCATACTCAAGGGCCTGAGGGGCGAACGCCCGTCCGACATCGCCGCCGTAAAGGAAGGCATATTGAGGCTCTCCCAGCTCGTCACCGATTTCCCAGAGATAGTAGAGATGGACATTAACCCGCTCGTCGTTATGGAAGAAGGCAAGGGCGCGGTAGCGCTCGACGTGCGGATAACGCTCGCATGACAGGAGGCACTTCATGATCGCCATATATATAGGCTCCACTGTGGGCTACTCAGGCAAGAGCCTGGTAACGCTCGGCCTCGGCCTCAGGCTGAAGGAGGACGGGTTCAAGGTGGGCTTCTTCAAGCCGTTCGGGAGGCTGCCCTCGGTCGAGGGCGGCCAGTTGATAGACGCGGACGCTTTGTTCATGAAGCATACGCTGGAGCTGTCAGACCCCATGGATAAAATCTGCCCGGTGGTATACACACAGGACTTGATGGCAGAGGCCATGAGGGGGAAGGGCGTGGACTTGAAGGCGAAGGTCTTGAAGGCGTTTGCGGCGGTAGCCAAGGGCAAGGACTTGGTGCTAATCGGAGGCGCGAAGGACATATACGACGGAGCTTCGATGG
>Ga0334722_10000849_pt1 | contig 42071 bp, 48 predicted proteins | sample C3_bottom_MG_FD_207210 | JGI IMG/M metagenome (GOLD analysis project Ga0334722, IMG submission 207210) | Sediment microbial communities from Yellowstone Lake, YNP, Wyoming, USA - C3_bottom | ecosystem: Environmental > Aquatic > Freshwater > Lake > Sediment | place: USA: Wyoming | collected...
AAAAGTAACAACCCTATACCAAGGGCTATCCAAGACAATACCATCCCTATACTGTTAAGAGTTTTAATCAATTGTCCAAATTGGTCGGGGGTCATTTCTTATCCTCCTTGCAATGTAGTTTACGAAACTTATCCTCCAAAGCTTTAATTTTCATAATCAACGAGGTCAATCTTGAGGTAGCAGTCGCTTATTTTTGTAAGTTGAATAACTCGTAACATCTCCCCCATCAACGAACCATCCCTATTTAATTCTTTTTACTACCCAACCAGAACCATCTTTTAATGTTCTAGTGTTAAATTTTTTTTCACTTCGGGCCTTTCTAAAGGTTTGGCCAATTATCAAACAAGGTGCAGATTTTATGGGCCATTCTTCTTTTGTAATTAAAATATTCTCGCCAATTTCCATTTCTTTTAATCTAATTAAGAAAGGAGTGGTCTTGCCTGTTGCGTTTTGAATCACAAATTCCAATTTCTCAACTTCTTCTTGTGTAAGAATTTTCATATATAGTTATCCCTCTTAGGCTGGCTGGGCCGTGTTAATTAGTTAGGAATTTCCGAAACGTGGCTTCGTGTTCCGCATCCTGCCAGAACTAAATCTGCTTGCGTTAAATCTTGTTGTTCCATACGAAATTTTATCGCTTCAATAGGGTTAGGTAATCCCCACGCTTTTACCGGCTTCAAAGTTTTCCGTTTGTTATTTGGCATCATCGTTTGTTAAATTAGCAATAGTATAATCCTCTACGCCTTTTTTATATCCTCTCTCATAAGACTCGGCTTCAATGCGGCGGGCGGCTTTTTGCAATTCGTCGCTTACATTCCTTATAGGTAGATTCAGGGGAAAGGTGGGTAGGTGGAATGACTTTATCCTTATCAAAACATCCTATGGCTGGACATTCAGCACAATAATCTATTTCCTTTTGCCTGTTATTTTGGGTCATAGAGTTACTTTAAAAGTTCTTTGTCAAAAGGGAGCTACTTTTTCAACGCCTCATCCGGCCCGCCAAGGGAGGCAATCCCGGCGTTTGCTTTGCGGATGATGGCGCCGAAGTCGGCAAGCAGGTTTTTTAAGATATTGGAATAGCGGGGGCCGTATTCCGGGTGTTGGGCAAGCTCGAGTTTAATGGTCTGTTGAAAGCCGGTAATGAGCATATCCAGGGCATGCTTGACCGGCACGCTTTCCACGTGAAAGGTGGTAACGTCCGGGGTTTCTTGGAAGAGGAGGATGAAGGAGGGGATCCGGCTCGCTTTGCAGGCCGAGACGATTTCCGCCAAGCGCCGTCGCGCTTCCGGCGCCATGGCGGGCGGCGCGACTCGCATGGGCTTGATGCTGCTTTTGTCGTTTTTGGGCATAGAGTTTTTTTAATTATTTATTACAACAGCTTTTTTTCTTTTTTAAGGTCTTCGATCAGCTCGTCGAGGGTGAAAATGTCGCGGCGGTAGGCAGTTTCAGAGGACGCGCGGATAAAATGGCGCTCAATATATTTTCTTTGTCCGGTTTCAGGTTCGGTGAGAACACGATATTCTTCCCAAGTTCCGGGCGCGCCTTCTTTTTCTTTGTCGGGCGGCGAATAGCCGATCTCAATGAGATAGGCCGACAAGGAGGCGTCTGACATTTTTTTCAAGCGTTCCGCGGCCATATCCGCCTTGGCTTCCCGCGTTTCTTTTTTGCCGGCAGGCTTGAAATTTCCGCCGTAGCGCGCGGCGAAATCACGTCGCCTATCAATCTCGTCGGCAATCAAGCGGCGCAGGAGCTCGGGCGCGGAATCAGTTAAGCTGTCTTCCAGCAGGCTTTGGACGCCCTGCCATTCCTTTTCGCCTAGTTTAAGCAGAATCGAATGCAATCGTTTAGTGAGTTTGGGCATAGTATTTTTTTAATTTAATAGCTGATATTTTTCAAGTTTACCTTGAATGCCGGCAAGCAGATGGGCGGTAAAAAATCCGGCTTCGATTTTTAAAATAATGTAGCTGCGGCAGCGGTCGCAGATAAAAAGTTCATACCAATAATCGGCTTCAAAAATTTCCGATTTTGAAATTCCTTTTAGATCAAAATCAAAAACATCCGGCATTTGAATTTTACTTTCAAATCTGTCAGTTCCAAACAAGTTAAAAATATCTTTTACAGGCATATTTTTTTGTTTGTGAAACAACGCAAAAACGTTACCCATGGGTATCATTCTATCGTGGCATCGGGGACAAAACTTGATTTGAGTCATATATTTTTACAGTTTCCATATAGGTATAATAAATTATTAAAAAATATCTGTCAAGACTGGTTAGGAAATTATCTAAAAAAGATTTTTTTTTGATTTTTGACAAAAGTTAAATAAATATGGTAAAATAAAGATATATTTTTGGCTCAACAAAGCAACAGCCCTATTCCTCTCGTTACCCACCCATACGATATTTATTGAATACAAATTTACTTTGTATTTTTTTTTTTTTTTTTTTTTAATTAAAAAAATGAAGGTTCAAATTAACCTGTGGGTGGGTCTCGTAGAAAGTTAATTTATTGGAGTTTTTTAAACTTTTTTCTTGTAGGGAAATTTGGGGATGGGAGAAAATGGCGCGGCGGCGGACAATGTAAAAAATGGCTTAATATCCGTGAAACAATAGAGAGTTTTTAAGGTGGTTTTTTGGAAGGGATTTTGGAGGGAATTTTGGGCCCGGGATCGCGCGGTTTGGCGGAGATCGGCGCCGGCTTATATTCCACGGCGATCTTTGCCGGTTTAGGCGGCGCGGCAAACCTTACCTGTTTGTAATGGATTTTGGAGTCGCAAAAAAACTCCGGCAAAAAGCGCGGCGTTTTTTACTGTTCAGCCCTAGAAACTGCATAGCAATGCGGCTTATTTTATAAGATATCTTCCGGCATTGTTTCGTCTGCCGGTAAACCCAAATAAGTCAGCTCAGCTTTGTTTTTTGGCGTCAGAATTTCTAAAATTCTAACCGTGATGGCCGGTATCATTTCCTGATTGATTTTCTCGGCGAGTTTTTCATCTGTCCAGCTTTGGACTTTGGTGTTAGCGGTGTTCATCTTGCCGCGTTTCCAAAATTCGGCCTGCTTTTGCAGGTGATAGAATTGCGCGAACAGTTCGGATAGCTCCCAGCCTTCTTGGTCTGTAAATGTCCGATATTTCAGAATTGGTTTTGATCCATTCCATTCCGTGAAGTATTCTGACATAAATTTAGAAGCGTGGCTGTGGCTTTCAATGTCGCGCGCCGCGCTTGGGTTGTTGTTATTGGTGTAGGTTTCAATGTAGCCGAAACCCCAATACCAATTGCAGTCCCATCTTGGAGACTCTAGCCAGTAATTCTTGCCGTCAGCGTCTTGACCGAGTAGAAAAATATCTTTTCCAAATGCGCGGCTTTTAATTTTTGGCATTATCGGTTTTTCTGTGTTGATTTTTGCGGCTCTGGCGTGGCGCGAAATTGTGGACTTGAAGACTTGTAATTGCTTCATACCATTTTTTTCCTTGCCTTGTATTGCTATGCAGTTTTTAAGGTGCTAGCAGGCTAACGGTGGAACGCGAGAGTATGGAGGCTATCGCGTCCGGCCGTCAGCTTTCAAGCGGTTGGCTATTAAGCCGCGAGCTTGATAAGTTGTTCAATGGTCAAATGCTCGGCGAACGCGCGCACGGCGGGATTATCGCGGCGACGGTCGGCATTGAAGACCAAATCTGAAACGGTGATTTTTGCTTTCATATTTGGTTTTTAATTATCTACTAATATCTTATCATATTTTTTAATATCTTGTCAATAGTAAATATGGCTTAAATGAGAATTTTCTTGTTGATAACTTATAAGATTTAGCCATATTTGATAACTTCTAAGATTTAGCCATATTTGGCTATATCTTGTCAAGCGCGGAACGTGGCGCGCGGGTAATAAAAAAACAGGCGCGTGCCTGCGTTTGTTTGTTGCTCTGTTTCTTTCTTGCGCTCCCGGCGCTTCGGTCTTTCTTTTTGTCCTTGCTTCAAATGTTTTGCTTCAGGTTTTCGTTTTCCGTTTTCGCTTCGTGGGTAGCCGCACCCTAAATAGCTATTCAATATTGATTAAGAGGATTTGCCCTCCCATAAAAATCTATTTTTAAAACAAATACTATATAAATTTTAGCAAATCCGTGGAAAATGTCAACCGAATCTTGCATAAATTTTTATTAAATTAGGTAAAAATTTACCTTTTTTACTAAATAAGATGTATAATCATAACATATGCCTCGCGCAATATCAACCAACCGCCTTGTCCACTCGAAATTTTACGCCGAGATTCTCAAAGAATACAATGAGAATTTTGCTCGCGATGGTCGCGTTAACGCGAAAAAATTTTACGAGAATTTCATCGTGTCCCGTATTCCCAAATACTCGCTTCAATCCTGGTATCAATTTTTAAAAAAATTCGAAACGACCGCGGGATTGGTAGCCGCGAGAGTCGGCGCAATTGTTCTATCGACTCCCAACAACCCAAACAACCGCGCAAAGCAGGAAAACAGTCTTTTGAACGGCATGATGGATTCAGCCGCGGCCACTCGCCTTGGAATTGCGCGCGCTTTGAATATTGGAGCGGACGCTTTGCAGGAAATTTTAGAGCACCCGGAATTATTATCTCATAAAGATCGCGCGCGATTATTACTTGAAGCCATGCGCGCCCAAGACTCCCGCATCGCGGCCACCGCGCGCGTGCGCCAGGACAAGCGGGAAGAGATCGCCTTCCAAAGCGTTTTTGGTGACGCGGCTTATCAGGAGGAAAATGAGTAGAACATCCGACATTTCAAAATTGAGCTACGAAGAACGTCTCGCGCTCATCACGCCGGAGCAAAGAGATTTTACCGAGATGGTCCGCCGGGGCAAAAAAGACCCGGTGGCTTTTTGCGAGGAGATGCTCGATGTCAAGCTTCATGACGGCCAGAAGATTTGGCTATGGATGACGACGCGCACCCAAAAAGCCTCCGCCTGCGAATTAGGCATCCGTTTAAATCTTTGGCCGGACAAGCCTGCGTTTGAAGCCTTGCTTAAAAAAGTTCCGGACGCCGGAAAAAATATTTTAGTGCCGTCCAACAGGTGGGGCAAGACTTTGGTGACGAGCGTGAAGCATTTGTGGTATAATTATTATAAGAAAGGCGTCCGGGGAGATCCGAGGGAGAAGCAGGAAGTGAGATGCGGCACGCTTAACCTTTCCCCCCACTCCAACCAATGTCAGGCCGGATTTGACTACATATTGGATATTTTGGGAAGCAAGTTCGTTTATAATTTGAATGGGCAGTCCTTTAAAAATAATTGCAAGATCGGGGATTTTCTCATCCGGCCGATAGCCCAAAAGCGGCAGATATTGTTCAAAAACGGCACGACTTACCGGGCTGTTCCTACCGGCGAGGACCAGGCGTCTTCCCTTGCCGGCACGCCGTATTTGTATATTAGCTATGACGAGTGCGCGCAGAGCTTGCACTTGAAGGCGGAGCTGCCGGCTAAGATTATGAGCCGGCTGATCGATTACGGCGGGCCGCTGGATTTGGTCTCGACCCCGGAAGTGGACAAGCCTTCGCATCAGTATTTTTTCCATATAGCCAAGCTCGGATTGAAAGGCGATGACGGCTGGTGGACGCATGTCGGCAAGCTTTCCGACAATGTGTTTTTAGGAGAAAAGGAGCGGGAGAAGATCTCGGTGCAGATCAAAACCACGGATCCGGCCAAATACCGGCAGGTGGTTTACGGCGAATTCGTCACCACCGGCAAGAAGATGTTTGACACTTTGACGGTCGAGCGGTTGTGGGACGGATTTACTCCGCAGCGGCCGCTCTTGGACCATAAATATCTGCTGTGGGCGGACTGGGGCTTTTCCGACACCGGCGATCCGACGGTCTTCTACGTTTTGGATTACACGTTCGTCGCGGCTTGGGAGGCAAAGTCTCTCGCGGAACGCGGACCGATGCCGAAATACCGCGTCGTTTTCCGCGAAGCCATCCGCGGCGGCAGCCCGTTTGCCGTGCTGGCCCGGGCCAAGATGCTGCAACGGGAATGGAACGGCGCGAAATTCGGCCATGACGCGAGCGCTCTGGGCGGCGTGATGATAAAGAAGATGCTGCGGGAGATGGAGCTTGTCGACCTCATCGATTTCAATTCCGGCGGCGGGAACAAATCGGATATGCTTTTTTCCCTGCTGGTCGTGATGTCCGCTTCCCGCAGGACGGAAGTCGACGCCGAGAATAAGGTGACGGATCTAAATCCCGACTTCGGGCGCCTGCGCTCTTTCTATATACCGGAGCTTGAGGAGCAGATGGGCAACTACCAATACAATCCGGCCAAAGGAGTTTCTGATAAAAAATTGGAGCAGGACGATATTATGGCTCTCGGCATGGCGGTCTGGTGGCTGGAAAAGACGTTTAACAAACTGAACATCAAAAAGCCATTGCCTTTTAATCCCTTAGCGCCGACGATTGAAGGAATTTTTCCAGAAAAAACCGCGCAGGAAATTAAGATCAAAACTATTTCTTTGCCGGAAAAGCGGATTTTTTAAAATAAAATTTCAAATTTGTGGCCCTGACCAAAGGTTCGATGACGGACAAGGAACGAAAAAATTTCGAGTTTGAGCTGGCTCGGGAGTTTTCGGGCGCCCGCTCCGACACCAAGCACGACCTTTCCGCGCGGGTTTCGGGCGTCGCGGCCCGGGCCGGCGCGACCGGCTACCAGTTCGTCGGTTACACCACGCTCGAGCGCATGTATCGCGGCGACCAATGGGACCATGACGAGCCGAAGGGCGCCTCCCAGCGCACCGACAACTACTGCGCAGTGATTGTTGATAATATTTCTTCCCTGATCTTTGACGACGATCCGGAAGTCAACTGCCCGACCGCGGATCCTTCGGACGAACTTTTGGAAATCCGGGCCGAAATCAAAGAAGACCTGATCGGCCGGATTTACGAGGATAATGACGCGCCGGTGGAATTCGACGAATTGAGCAAGTGCGGTTCGCTTTATGGCGATGCTTTTTTGAAGGGGCCGTGGATGGAAAAGGTGGATGAAAACGGCGATCCATTGCCGCCTACATCTTCATCCGGCTCGTGGAAGATGAGATTCTCCCACGTGGAAAATCCCGGCTCTATCCGCCCGATCTTCGCCGACGCGCAATTCAAGCGCCTTCTGGGTTTTATCGACGAATCCCGCATCTCCTTAAATCGGGCCGAGCGGCTTTTTGGAGCTGCCGCCAAGGCGCGCGGCGTGGTTTTATCCAAAGAAATCAAGACCGACGGCCAAAACCGCCAGGACGGCGACACCAACATCCCCATGGTGCAGATCTCCGAATACTGGACCAACAAGGTTTGCGCGACCTTCGTCAACGAAAAGCTTTTGGATTATTATTTCCACAACTGGGGCTTTGTTCCCCTCTACCACATCAAGAACATCCACACCCCCAACCACCCTTACGGCAAATCCGACATCGAGGACATTCTAGATCCCCAGCTTGCCCATACCCGGACCAACAACGACCTGGCCAACTTGCTGAAATGGATTTCCACCGTCAATTTTTGGGGCAAGAACCTGGAAGGCATGCAGGCTTTGGTAGCGGGGCTTTCCCGGATTTATTCCCTGCCGGACGACGGCGAGCTCCACACTTTCGAAAAGCCCGGCGATCCCTACATCACCAATACCTATTCCCAGCAGCGCCGTGGCGCCATCATCGACATTTCCGGCATTTCCGAATCCATGCTGTCCTCCTCGCAAGTCTCGGCCACTTCCGGCCGGGCGCTGGCTTTGGCTTTTCAAGGCACCATCCGCAAACTTAATCCCCGCATGAAACGCTATGCCGCGGCCTTGCAGCAGCTCAACCGGAATATTTTGAAATTATACGAGATTTATTACCCGGAAACGAAAAAGATCATCGGCGGCGATTACAGGAACCGGGTATTCCTGCCGGCGACGATTCTTAGAAACATCATCGACACCATCAACAAGCTGCAATCCGGCATTATTTCCTTAGACACCGCGCAAAAGGAAGCCGGCGTGAAGCAGCCGCGCTTGGAGCAGAAAGTGATGAAAAAGAATTTGAGCGATCCCCTGCTCGGTCCGCAAATCGCGCGCCAGCCGGCTTTGCTGCCTCGTTTGACGGAAGGCCAAAATCAGCCCGGCGAGCAACCGGCGCCGGGACCCGGCCAGCGCTTTGCTTCGCCCGCGGGCGCCGCGGCCGCCAATAACCAAACCGCGTCCGGCGCCGCGCCGACGCCGCAAGTGACCGCATAAATAATAGGATAGAATTTCCATGGCATACGAACGCGTTTCCGACAATAAAATCTACGGCGATTCCCTGGATGTTTTCGTCACCAGCCGCATGAAGATGTTTGCCACCCAAGCAGCCGTGCGCAATGCCGCCGACGAGCAGAATTTTTCGCGCGCGGTTTTGGAAAACAATCTTTCCTTGGAGGACCAGCTTGCCTACCGCAAGGAGCAGTTAAAACGCGTGACGGATGATCCGGAGGAGCGCAAGCGGATAAGAAGCGAAGTTTCTTCCCTGACTGACCGGGTGGAGGCCAAAAAATTCTCCGACGATTATCTGGCCAAACTGATCGAGTTCGAGTCCGGCATGACCTCAATCGACAATATGGTATCTTGGCTTCGCGCCCGGCGCGATTCTTCAACCGACGAAACCATAAAGTCGCAGATTGACCAATCGCTTGTCGCCCAGGAAAAAAATCGCTTCACCTTGCAGAAATCCGTGATCGAAAACCAGACCCAATACGCCGTCAAAGACAAGACGGCGGAAGTTTTGAACGCGCAAATCGGCCGGGTGCAGTCGGCTCGCTCCCAGGCGCTTTTATCCGGGCAAGCCGAACTGGTGACGACTTACGATTTACAACTTCAATCTTTGAATCAAGCCCTTAATTCCGGCTCGATAGAAAATGACTTGAAATCTTTTGCCGCCTCCTCCCTGGTCGGCGCGCAAAGCGCCCTGGGGCTTTTAGACGCCTACAATAGCAAGATCGCGTCCGCGCTGTCGGTTGGTTCCGTGACCATTGGCGGCACGACTTACAATTCCCCCCAGGAATTCTGGCGCGTGAAGCGCGACACTTATCTGGCCGACACTTCCGGCAACGGCTTTTTTGGCCGGTTGAATGACGAAAAGACTGCGGAAATAAAAGTCTTGAATTCCCAAAATCTGCTTTCCAATAATGCCGTGGCTGAAAGAGCTTCGGCTCTGGCCTCTTTGGCTTCGCGTCCCGAGCTGCAAGCCTATACCACTCAAGTAAACACGCTCAAACAAGACGTTTTGCAGACCGGCGTGGATCTGCGCTCCAAAGCCGTTTACCAGGCATACATGTCCGATTACGACATCAATAAGGCTTTTAACAGCCTGAACGTGCTTAAAAATTTAGGCGCCAACGTCGATGAAGTTTCCACACAGATCCTTTCCACCGCCGCGCAGATCAAGCAGGCCCAGGTGGGCAATATTCTCCAAGTTACCCAGGACTTGCTGAAAAACAATCCCGGCATGACGGCCGAGGAAGCCTTGTCGAAAGCCGTAGCCTCCGGAGCCGGCGCCGTTTTATCGCCCACCCAACTGGCATCCAAGTCGGAAGCCGATATCGCCAAAGAACAGGCGGCCGGAGCGGCGAGAGAATCTTTCCAACCAGATCCGCGCACCACCATCAATAATCCCACGCAGACGCCGCCCAACACCCCGCCGGTGGTATCCGGAATCAACGATCTGTCGGGAAAATATGGCATCGTGGGATCCACGGTTTACCGCAAATCAGATAATTTTGCCTTTCCCAACCGCGAAAGTTTTTTTGCCGATTCCGGCTTGAATTCTTTTGCCAACCTGAAATTCGACACTAATTACCGCCCGCCGGTTCAAGCGCCGACGCGGGAACAGCAACAGGCCACGGCCCAAAATCCGGTCGCCACGCCCGCGCCGAAGCCGGCCGGCGGAGTCCGCCCGGTGGCCGAACTCGTCGGCACCCGCGGGCCGAACAACCAGGAATATTATCGCAAGGACACTAACCAGGGCTTTGCTCAGGCTCCCGATCTTTTCTCTTACTTGAAAGGCCAAGGCTACTACATTTCAAGCTTCGACGAATTAAATCCTTTACTAAAGAGCGGAAAATAATTTTATGGCCGTATTTGACGTTTCTTTTTTAAATCCCAAACTCAAGCGCTCCGGCGGCGGGTCTTCTTACGGCACGCTCGTTGACCAGCTTTCCATCAAGGAAAACCAGCTTTCGGTGGACGGAAAATTGTCGCAGGGCGATTATGATTCCCTGCTTTTGGACGCGCAAAAACTTTACAATTTTGCCGGACTGACTACCGACCAAAGAAGCAATATCGCCGTGAAAATTTCCGAATATCAAAAAGGCAAATCCACTTCCCGCTTAAAAGACACTTCCGACATTGACCGCTTAAACCGGGAAGTCGGCGATGATTTCCGCAAAAATTCCCTACTGTTCGCTTCTTCCCCGCAGACGCTTTTGAAGGCCAATTCCGACGCGCTGCAAGCCAAACTGGAACGGCTGACCGATTCCATCGACGCTCTGGAAGGCGCTGGATCGGACGCGACTTCGCATATCAATGAATTCAACGATACTCTCAACCGCTACAACGACACGCTTTCCGCGCTATCCGACATGGAGACTTATCAGCCCGGGTCCGGCGCTCCGAAATCCAACTATGTGGCTTACTTGACGACCAACGCCCGGGGCGAGCTGACCAATGTGGAATTTGACCGGCCGGGGAAAAGCGGTTTCGTGGAAACCAACGGCGTTTATGGCGGCCTGCAAGTTTACGGCAAGGTCAACCGCAAAGAGCTGGGCAAAAATGTTTTTCAGCTCGGCGACACGGTTTTTTCCGCTTCCGATTACGCGATTCCCGACCCGCAAAATCCCGGCGCTCTCCGCTATAATCCATTGACGGCGACCGATACCCAAAAACGGATTGGCTCCGGCACTTCTTTTTCCCAAGCCGGCGTTTACAAGGAAATCGATCCGAAAAGCGTGCGCTCCCAAGGCGCAATTCCTGCCGGCGGCTGGGCCGAAGGCGAAAAAGGCGCGCTTTACCGCCGGGGCGAAGACGGCCGCTATACCAAATATATCAACATCAATCGCGAAAATTTGGGCATCTCCGACAATGATATTTTGCGCGTGCCGCGAGTTTTGGAGTCTTCCATCAACCAGGATGTTTTCCAAACCATTGACGGCGCGGCCATGCCGGCGCCAAAAAGCTATCCGGCCGATTTTATCGGGCCGATTCCCCAGGGATCGACCAGAGCTTCCGCCGCCGCTCCTGCCGCCGCTTCCAAAATCGATTACGCGCCGGACGCCGCCAGGCAAACCGTGGCGACTTCCCGCACGTCTGCTCCCACCGAGCGCACTCCTCAAACTTCTCCGGGCATTGCCAGCCGGACGATTGGCGCGGCTAAGAGTTATTTAGGTCAATTATTCGGTTAATATGGGACTTTTATCCGACGATTATTACAAGCAACTGCGGCAGCAGTCAACTCCGGTTGCGACTCCCACCCAGCCGGCTCCCGATAGCCGGCCTTTGGTGCAGAAAGCTGAAGAAACGGTATTGTCCGGCGTGGAGGCGGAAAGCGAGCAAAGGATTAAGAATCTGGAAAGCCAGGCGTCTTCCGCCCTGCCCAGCCAGGAGACTTTGCGTTATCACGCCGAGCATCCGATATTGTCTTTTTTCGGTCGGTCTTTAGGGGAAACAATCGGCATAAAATTTCCCGATCAGAATACCTGGGACCAGATGTCGGCAACGAATAAATTAGCTTATTTAGGTCCGGCGACTTTGGACGCGGGCGCGCGGATGCTCGTGCGCGCGCCGAGGGAAATTGTCAAAGCTCCGATCCGTTTGGCTTACTCCATTACCAAGCCGTGGGCGGATTTGGCCGCCGGCAAACCGGCGACTTTGGACTCCATTGCCGGTGATAAACCTTTAAAACTGCCATGGATCGGCGAAGTGCCGAGTTATTTTCACGACTTCAAACAGGCGTGCGATTCCGGTCTTGGGCCGGCGGCGGCAAGTTTGATGACCGGCGCCACTGCTTTGGGCGACGCGACGATTGCCGCTTCGCTTTTGGAGGCGGTGCAAAAAGCCTTTCAGCCCCGGGCCCAAATTGCCGGCAAACCGATCTTTGAAACCGAGCCGATTAAACAAACTTTGGCTGCGGAAAAAGCCGGCATGCGCGTGGTGGGCCAAGCGGAGGGTTCGGCGGCGGAATATTATTCCCTGCCGAAAACCGTCGCCAAAAAATACGGCGGCAACTCTTCCGATACTTTTTTAAAAGTCACGCCGGCCAATGTCGTCGGAGAAAATTCCGTGGAGATCGCCGTGGTGCAGACGCGCGGCGGCGTGCTGCAAAAGACGGCGGATTTTATCAAAGGCCGCGGCGAGAAAATTTACCAAGGCGACTTTGGCCCGGAAACGAAATTTGAATCGCAAATTGTTCCGGTTGGCAAAGCTAAATTTTTACAAGGCCAAGCTGAAACAAAATTAACCCCTGAAACAAAAGCCGTGCAGCCGGCGGAAAATATTACGCCGATCCTGCCGGGAGACATCAACCAATATCGGGATGAAATCGTGCGGTCTTTGGAACTGGCCGAACCGGGCCAGCGGATTTTTCAGCGCGACGCGGCCGGATATTTGACCGGCGAAGTAGTCGGGCAAAAATCCACCTTCCCGGAATGGATCCCGCCGGAATTGAGAAAATCCAGCTTGGTCAAAGCGGTGGCCGATCATATAAATAAAAATACTCTGCCGACAAAAGCGGGCGAGATCCGGCTTTATAATGCCGTGGCCGAGGAAATGGGATTGGTCAAGCGCGCCAAAGCGGAAGTGGATGCGGATATCAATAATCTTCCCGATTTTGCCCGGGAAGCCGAACAATTAACTCAAAAATATGATGCAGAAATTAGAGGACTTGAAAAAGAAATTAAGAGCGGCGAAATACAAGCTGGCATATCTGAAACGGCGAATGTCCCAAAAACCGGAGAACCAGCCGCAACCCCAGCCCCAGTCACCCCCGAAGACGTCTTAGCCGCTCTTTCCGAATCAGAAAAAAAGAAAGTGCTGGCCGCCGTGTTGCCCAAGGCGTTGAAGGGCTTTGAAAACAAGCCGGTGACGGCGGATCAATTGACTCATATCTCCCAGATTGCGGCGATTAACAATGTGGATTCAAGCACTGCGCAAGCCATCATTCGCTCGCTGACCGGCAAATCCGTGTCCGGCGAACTGACCCAAAGCGAATACGTGCAGATTTCGCAAACTTTAGCCGCACTCAACGACTTGGGCAAATACAATCCCGGCATGCCTTCGGTGAACGTTTTTTCCCAATACGGCTCTCCTCAGCGCTACTGGATGCGGACCTATGAAGAAAAATCCGGCATCCCGCTTTACTCGGAAGTCTATGTGCCGATGGAGGACGCGGTGCGGCTGCGAAACGTATTCCGCGACAGTTACCGCTCGCAATCGCGGGAAATTTACGGCAAGTATGCCAATCCCGGTTTTGCCGAAGAGCGGCGGCTGATTAAAGCTTATATGGAAGGCGACACTCGGGCGGTTACAGCCAATGAAACACTGAAGCCGGAAGTCAAGGCTGATTTGGTAAAAATTGCCGAGCAGATGCGCCTGCTTTACGACAAGCTGGGAACGATTTTCGATATTCCCACCGAAGTTTTTTTGAAGGATTACCAGCCGCATATCCAAAATGTCGGTGGCGTTTATCAGCTTTACAAAGAGGGATCGGTTATTCCCAAAGAGCTGACGTTTTTCGCGGAATTCAAGCGGCGGGGAGCTTTGTCCTCGCAAGTGGACGACGCTTTGGCGCTTTTTGATATTTACGTCAACGCCGGCTCCAACAAGAAATTTTTAAATCCGGCGTTGGAGCGGATTTCCGACATGGGCGAAAAATTGCCGGCGACTTTGCAAAATTCCGTTAAATCCTATGTGGGTGAAAAACTCGGTTACGCCGGGCGCGTGGAGCAATATTTGAATGAGATCGGTGTTGGCATCAACCGAAAATTAGGAACCGATCTGCCGCCGGATCTTGGCCGGCAAGTCACTCAATACATCATGGACACGACTTACTCTGGCGCTTTAGGCATCCGGCCCGGAGCGATAATAAGGAACCTCATGCAAAGTCCGCTGATTAGCTATCCGCGCTTGGGACCGAAATTTTACGCGCAAGCCGTGGCCAAATCCATAACCAAAGAAGGTGTTAAGGAAGTCGCCGACAAGGGCTTCTTGGTGGAATTGGGATTGCCTTACGGCGAAGAACTGACAAAAGAAGTCGGCTTAGCCGGGCGCGTAGGAACACTTTACCGCAACGTCACCCAAGCGACATTAAAGCCTTACGCCGCGGCCGACACTTTTACTCGCGGGCAGACTTACTGGCAAGGCAAATATATTTGGGATGACGCGCTGGCCCGCTATTCTTCCGGCAAAATCACCTGGGAGCAGTTTGAAAAGGACGTGGATCTTTCCGCTATGTCGGCGCCCGACCGCAATATTATCAGGCAACGGATGATCGACGGAGACCAAGGCGGCGCGTTCGATCAGTATATCCGCGATATCATTGACGAAACGCAATTTCCTTACCGTCGCGGAGCTTCTTCCCGGGTGACTTACGGCTTTGCCGGCCGTCTTGGCACGCAATTCGGCCAATGGAACATTGAATTCGCGCACACTTTGGGCCGCTGGGTGAAAACCGGGCAATGGGACAAGCTGGTGAGATTTTACGCGGCCGCGGCCGCGTCCAAGCGGACGATGGAGGACACTTTTGGTTTTGATATTTCCAAATGGGTTGGGCTTAACGCGATTGACCCGACACTCTCGCCGTTTGCGCAATTCGGTTCGGAACTGGCTTCTTTGGTGCAAAATTTCCGCGACCGCAACGACGAAGAGATGCAAAAAAACGCCGACAATCTCGCGCGGGAAGTGAAGTCTTTGGGCATGCCGGCGGGCGTGCAAACCAACAACTGGAAAGATTTTTGGCGCTCTTATTCCAAGGGCCCCGTCGGTCCGGACGGCCAATACGGCGTTTACGACAGCCGCGGCAAGCTGAAATATTGGGCGCCGTTCAAGGATATCTGGTGGGACATGTGGGGCTTTGCTTCGCCTTTGGAAAAACAATATCAGGAAACCGCTACGGAAATGCGCAACGCGCGCTTTGACTATTCCCGCGCCAAAAAGAAAATTTTGGAACTTTACCAGCAGGAAAAATTCGACCAAGCCAACGAGCTCATCAAAGATTACGGAGTGCAACTCTCCCCGGCCGACTTTGATGCTTACTACATACCATTAAACCAACGCACCTTCGACAGCTTGCCGGCAATCTTGAAGCCGCGTTTTGCGCCGCAGGTGTTTAAATAGGAGACTTTCGTATGCCGATCCAAATGATAAAGCACAACGGCAAAATGGTTCCGGCCAAGCAAATTGACGGAAAATGGGTGCCGGACGAAAACGCTCAACTTGAAATGGGCGCTGACGGCGAAATGCGCATCGCGGCCAAGACCGGAAATTCGGAACATGAGCCGGCCAAACCTTCCTTTTTGGACAGAATGTTTAACCGAGGAGAAAAATAACATGCGGCCATTTTCATCGACTGAAATGCCGGCTTTGGAATTTGACTCCAAAGCCGGGGAATTAAGCAGAAAAATCAAGGCATCCGGCGGAAAAATCGGCTGGATCCATTCTTTGTCGGAAACTCCGGCCAAGTTCGATTTGACCATAAAAGACGGCTTGGGCCGCGTGAAATTCCATAAAAAGGATTTCGGCGGATCACCCAAAGCCGGCCAACTGATTAACTTGCCGACCATGGTCGGCGAGGATCTGGAAGTGGTCTTGGAAAACGTCCGGGAAGCTGAAAAAGTCAAGTTGTTCATAAATTAAGTTCATGGAAAGATTTTGGGTAAAAGTAAACAAAACAGAAGATTGTTGGAATTGGACTGCTAGTGCTTTGGGACGAGGTTATGGCGGTTTCAAATTTCGAGGTAAAATGCGCAGAGCACATAGATTTTCTTGGCAATTACATTTTGGAAAAATTCCAAAAAAACTTTGTGTTTTGCATAAATGCGATAACCGAAAATGCGTTAACCCAAACCATCTTTTCTTAGGAACTATTGCTGAAAACAATCGAGATATGATGGAAAAAGGCCGTTGGAAGGGTTTTGCTCCGGCTTGGAGTAAAAGATTTAAATTTGCTAAAAATTATAATTAGTATTATCATAAAAATATGATAGAAATAAAACCAGGGACCCCCCCCGCGGAAGCGGCCACCCTCCCCGGTAGCAACGAGCAGGGAAAGACGACTCCTTCGTCTCCAACCCCTCCCGCTACACCGGGGACAACGGGGAACGAAACAGAAGGAAAAGTCACTATCTCCACGAAGGAATACGCTGATCTCCAACGTGCCAAAGCTCGTCAGCTCTCTTTTGAGAGGCGCAAGAATTTTGCGGCTTCCCGCAATAATCCTTTGCGCAAACCAGAAGGAAACCCCGGCGCTCCCAATGACGCGATTGCCGAAGAACTTTCGGCCGCGGAAACCCGGGCGCAGGAAGCGGAACAGCGGGCTCTCAAAGCCGAGGTTGCGGGAAAGGTCCGCGAACTTTTGGACAAGGATGAGTTTAAGGCTCTGCCCAAGTCCACCCGGGATCTCATTTTGAAAAATCCTCACATGTTGAGCGATGCCGATAACGTCGATGAGGCGCTATTGGACATTGAGGATTTCGTGCGCGAACAAGTCGCGGGACTTGAAGCGCCAAAAAGCCCAGCAGCCCCGGCCCCGGGCGGCGCGCAGCCGCAAGGGCATGAAACTCCGCCGACCGTGACTGCCGGCAATCCGGCGCCAGCGCCCGCCGCGGGATTGGAAGATACGACCAACCTGCGAGGGGCGGCACTCTCGAGGGCCGTATTGCGCAACAGTCTGCGCAAAGCGCGCGGAGTCAAGTAGAAAAAAGATGAAATAAAAAGTAACATCGACACTTCACTACTATGGCATTATCAGCAGTTTCACAGGCCGCTTCCTTTGATCAGTCAGCGGTCTATAAGTTGGATCTTTCCGAAGTGTTGTCGGCTATTTTGATGGATGATACCGACCTTGTTTCGATGCTCGGCATTTCCGATACGGTTGCGACGCAAACGAAGCATAGTTGGGTGGAAGACGCTCTTAACGCGACGACTATCGTGCAGACCGCAGGCAATTCGTTCCTGTCCGGCACGACCGCCACCGTTATCGTCTTTTCCGCCAATATCTCTCGCATCACCGCCGGCACTTTGATGAAAGACGCTCTTTCCGGCAAGCGTGAAGTCGTGCAAGTCACAGCAGTCAACGGCGTTTCGGCGACCGTTACCCGCGGCTATGGCTCGACCTCCGCTGCCGCCCACGCAAGCGGCGCGACTTGGGAAATTATTGCCCATCCTCGTCCGCAAGGTATGGCCGGCCCGAAAGATCAATCCACTACTCGCTCTCTCAAACACAACTTCACTCAAATCTTTTCCAAAGGCGTTAAGATCACCGGCACCGCGCTGGCCATTGAGCACGCCGGCATTTCCGCCGAAGACGAATACCAGATTGATCTGCGTTTGCGCGAATTGAAGCGCGAACTGGACAGGTCCTGCATCATGGGTATGCGCGTTGGCGAGCCGAGCGACACCGTATATAGCGCTCTTGGCGGCATGATCTATTGGACATCCGTCGCCAACACGACCAACCTTGTAAAAACCTCCGAGACTTTAACTCCGTCCGTTTTGAACAGCCTTATCAAAAAGTGCTGGGACGCTGGTCTAAATCCGGATACGGTTTTAGTGGGCGGCGTGCAGAAGCAGAAGATCTCCACCTTTGACCAGGAATTCCGGCGCAGCACGCTGGACACCCGGCGCTCCGGTTATACGGTCGAGGAATTCGTTTCCGATTTGGGTATCAATCTCCGCGTAGTCGTCGACCGCTGGATGCCCAATGATGTGGCCATCGTTTTTGACAGCTCGAAAGTCAAGATTGTGCCTTTGAAGGGCCGTTCGTTCTTCCTGGAAAAACTGGGCAAGACCGGCGACTCCGATGACTGGCAGATCGTGGGCGAATACACGATGGAATTCCGCAACGCCGACGCGGCAGCTTACCACGACACGCTGCGGCAGTAGTTAGTTTTCTCTTTAGTATTTTCGGTTGGGACCCCGTAGTGGGATGGCTTGGCCATACTTGCGGGGTCTCGATTATAGGAATTTTCTGACATGCCATCACGAGGAATTGCAATTTCGGCCTATTCCGCGCCCTTCTCAAAAGGCGCAAAAATTTACGGCGCCAACATCCAGTCGGGCGTCGTCACCTCGGCCCATATTGCCGACGGCACCGTAGTCGCGGCGGAAGTGGCGGACGGAGCGATTACTTCGGCTAAACTGGGCGCCGGCGCGGTGACTTCGGCGAAGGTGGCCAACAACGGCATCGTTAAGGCGAAAATTCGCAGCGCGGTTATCACCGGCACGATTACTTCTTCGGGTATCACTTACGCCAAGGCTCACGGCCTTGGCGCGATTCCGAACGTAGTGATTGTTTCCGTGCGCGATACGCTTGCCAAGATTAGCGCCGGGACCAATGTCGGCGAATCTTCGGCATCCGCCCGGACATCGACCAATATTTATTTGGTAGGACGTCCGCACGGAGCGAAATACACCGCTTACTGCATCGTATAGGCTTATTGGACAAGGGGAGCGATCGATACTCGGTTGGCTCCCCTTGGAGAATAAAAAAAAGATGAAACCTCTAAAAATTCTTTTAGGCAACAATACGTTCGCGATGCTCGCCGGGAGCGAAACCTGGATGCGCACCCTGGCTTTGGAATTGAAAAAGCAAGGGCATAGCGTGGAAGGCTTTAGCCCTGAATTGGGAATCATCTCGCAGGAACTCCAAAAAAATGGAGTGCCCTGCTATAATGATATTTCCACTTCGGGAATAAAGCCTTTTTCTTTTATTTTGGAAGAGAGCCGGAATTACGATTACGACGTCATCATTGCCTCGCATTGGCATATTGTAAAATACCTGCGGGAGCAGTTTCCGAAGACGCCGATTATTTCCGTAATTCACGGCGTTATCCATAAAACGCGCGACGACGCGGGGCGGGAAATTGACGCGCCGGAGCATCCGGCTTTGGACGCGCAAGTCAATCAGTTCGTGGCCGTTTCGGAAGAAGTGCGGGAGATGCTTTTGAAGGAATATCGGATTGACGCCATGCTGGTAAGGAATTTTTTTGACGTCAAACAGTTCGCCGCCAAGCGTAAAATTGCGGCCAAGCCCGAGCAGTTCCTTTTAAACAGCAATTACATTGTTCCCGAAGATCCGGAAGTGAATTTGATGCGGGAGGTGGCCAAGCATTACGGAGCGCGCCTGGCAGTGGTGGGCCAGAATTTTGTGCCGGCTGCCGATATAATGAAAGCTATTGAGGATTCCGACGTGGTGATTGGCATGGGCCGGTCGGTGCTGGAGGGCGTTTGCGCTGGGCGTTTGGGCATTGTGCACGGCCGCTGGGGCTATGGCGGCGTAATAGCGGAGCCGAATATTGAGAATTTGCGGTATTTTAATTTTTCCGGCCGCAATTCCGGTGGCCATTTGCCCTCCGCGCAAGACATAATCGCCGAGATCGACAGATTTTATAATCCGCAGACCATCGCTTGGGGACAGAAATACATCCGCGAGCAGCACAATGCGGTATTCGCGGCCGAAGTTTTAATCCAGACCGCGCGGGCTTTGCTGGAAGAGAGCGTTCCGGCCGCCGACGAAGTTCCGCTGCGGCCTTTTAGGAGAGCGAGAGATGTTGCCCAATCTGCCTAAAATTATCGGCTTGACCAAAGTTCGGAACGAATCGGCCATCATCATTGACACGCTGAACAACTGGCGGCGTTTCTGCACCGGCGGGATCTATGTTTATGACGACTGCTCGGAAGACAAGACCGCGGATATTTGCCGCAACCATCCGGCCGTTACGGAAGTGATCCAGGGCGCGTTTTGGGATCCGGATCGAGAAAAGGCGGAATGGCAGAATCGCCAGGCGCTCTTAACCCGGGCCCAGCAGGAAGTGGGTATGGATGAAAAAGTTTGGTTTGTGTATTTTGACGCCGACGAGCATCTTTACAATTTTTCCGATTATGAACTCTTTGCCAACTCGGACGTGAAGGCGATTGCCTGCCGGCTCTACGACGTTTACATCACGCCGGAGGACGCCGGGAAAAACTATAAGGAAAGGGAATGGATAGGTCCGGAATTTAGAACCATTGTTTTTTTCTTCCGCAATTCCCAATATCTTTCCTACGATACGCCAGACCAGCGCATCGTCAATTTGGAGGCCGGCATCCAAATCCCCATTCATGGCGACATTAAGCATTATGGCAAAGGATTTTCCGCGGAAGCCTGGGAAAAAACTTGCGACTACTATATCCAATGGTGGCCGAAGTATGCTGACAAATGGCGCAAACGCAAAGGTAAAGCGGTCCACAAAGATTACCTCTCCGATTTTGGCAACCGGCTGATCCAATGGAAAGACCGGCATGCCGGATTCTCTTTGGAAAACAAGCCTTATGGAAAAAATTAAAGCGAGCGAGCCGTTTCCAGTAAAAAAAATCCAGATCAAATTCTTCTCCAAAAAGTCATGAATTCTCCCCAACGGATCGCGCAAAAGGCGGCTAAACAGGCTGCCCGCAGGCGCAGAAAAATCAAGCATGCCCGGCATCAAAAGGTCTTTTTGAAGCAGCTTATCAATAAAGCCAAATCTCGCACCCATGAAAATAATCAACAAAAAATTCAGCGACCGCGCCTTTTTAAATTACTTGGCCGAGCTTAAGGTTTGGCGGCATATCGACAAGCTGGTTTTGCACCACACTTCCTCGCCGGTGGAAACCTGGAAAGGCACGGCTTCCATGCTGCATTATTATAATCTCTATCGTTCCCGCGGCTGGAAGACCGGCCCGCACGTGTTTATCGCGCCTGACGGCATCTGGCTGTTCACCCCGATTTCCAAACAAGGCACTCATGCCGGACCGGAGGGCAACGCCGGTTCTATTGGTATTGAGATCGTGGGCAGATATTTTAACGCCCTGCCCGACAATCCGGAAATTTTAAGGCTGTCCGCGGTGGCGATTTCCAGCCTGCTGGACAAATTCAAACTGGATTACCAAGACATTATCCACCACCAGCACTATCATACCGACGGCAACTGCTCGCCGCTTTTGACGAAATATTGGGCTCAAAACAACATTGACGAGCATAAAAAATATTTAACCGATTTGGGATTCGCATGAAACTTCAACTCTCGCCCACAAAAAAAATCCCGGGAGTATTTTGCGTCTGGCAGGAAGGCGGCCCGGAAGTGGATTTGACCGCGGACGTGCGCGCTTTGACTTTCGCGCCCGGGTCCATCGAAGAGATGTATTCTTTTCACGTGCTTGACCACCTTTTTCCCGAAGAAGTGCCAAAAGCCGCGGCCAACTGGAAAAAATTGCTCAAGCCCGGCGGCAAGCTGTATATCGTGGTGGATGATTTTGAGACTATTGCCCGCTCGTTCGTGGGCGGCGATTTTAACGTGGATATTTTCAATCAGAAATTTTCCCATCCTACCCAATTCACCCGCGACAATCTGGTGAAAGTGTTGCAGGATTGCGGTTTTGAGGAAAATAATATCGTGCTGTGGTTTGCCGACGTGGGCGAGCTTTTCAAGCGCGAACCTTTTGACTTAATTATTTCCGCCCAAGCATGAACAAGATTCCAAAAATTTTATTCGTGACGCGCGACGACGGCGGCTGCGGCTTTTATCGCTGTCAGCAGCCGGCTAATTTTATCCGCCGCATGGGGCTGGCGGAAACGACTGTAAAATTGCGTTCCGCCACGGAAGCGGAGCTTTTGGCCGCTGACTTGGTGATCTTGCAGGAAATGGGCAGCGTGAGCGCTTCCGACACCGCGCAATTCTGCCTGGCCAGCCACATTCCTTACATCTCCGAAGTGGATGACTTTTTGCACCATGTTTCCCCGCACAACACCGCCGGCTATCCGGCATGGAACCCGAGCACGCTTTACGTGCATCGCTCCATGCAGCAGATCAGCTCCGGCATGGCTTTGACGGTTTCCACGGACGCTTTGGCGCGGGAATATTTCCCTTACCAGCCGTTGATTTACATAGTGCCGAATTTTTTGGACGAGGAGCTGTGGAAAAATCCGGTTATCCGACATTCTGACGGCAAGATCCGCATTGGCTGGGCTGGCGGCAACGCCCACGCCGACGATTTAAAAATGATAGGGAAAGCCCTGGAAAAACTGGTTAAGGAATTCAAAGGCAAAGTGATCTTTGAAACCATGGGCATGACTAAGGCCGAACTGGCTGGAGTTTTTCCCATGACGGAACTGGGCCAGGCTTGCCCTTCCTGCGGCTATGAGGGCGAATTGCACCACTATCCGGGCGAATCGCTGAAAGATTATCCCATGGTTTTGGCTTCCAAAGGCTGGGATATCGCCGTGGCGCCGGTTATTAGCAACGCTTTCGGCAATACGAAATCCGATATAAAAATCAAGGAATACGCGGCAATCGGGGTGCCGGTGGTAGCTTCTTCCATTGCGCCTTACCGCGATGCCGCTAGAGATGGAGCGCAAATAGCTTTTGCCAGTTCTTTTGAGGAGTGGTATAATGAATTAAAGACTCTGATAAAATCTCCCAAGAAACGCGGACAAATGGCGCGGCTTAATCGAGAGTGGGTCGCGAAATATTGGATCGCGGATAACGCCAGGCATATTTTCGGCGTTTACAGCCAAATCCTTGCTCGGGCGGAATCGCTCTTGGGTCCGAGACCGGAGAAAAAATAATTTAATCTCAATCTTTATGGACACCAGACAAGTAACCGTCAGCGGCACCGTCGGCAAGCAGGTTTTCGCCACGACTTACGGCTCCGTGCTTTTGCGCGGCTTGAACCTGTCCCCTTTGTCAGCGGCTGCTTATGTGGCTGTCCGTGATGGCAACGCTTCGGGCACCGTAGTTGTCGAGCATCACGCTGTCTCCAACGACTCCAAGCCGCTGATCTTCCCCGGCAAAGGCCGTCTCTTTAGAAACGGCATGCACGTCAAGGTGCTAGGCACTAACGCTAAATGTTATTTATTCATTGATTAAAATTCTTCGATTATGGCAACCAAAACCAAAACCAGAGACGCGATCAAAGTAAGAGGTTTCTTCCGGCTGCAAATCGTGGAAGACAAGGACGGCGGACAGCGTGTCGTCGGCGATTCCGGCTGGAAACGCAACCAAATCACCAACCTGGGCTTTGACCAATTTTTAGCCCAAACTTTGGCCGGCATGGCTGGCAGCAAGACCGTTTCCCATGTGGCGCTCGGCACCGGCGGCGCTCCGGCGGCCGGAGACACTTCGCTCGCGGGCGAAATTATGTCCTCGACCCAGCGCAAAACCGTCTCGCCTTCCACCATTGCTTCCAAGACGGCCCAATTCACCGCCGCTTTCGCTTCTTCCGCTTCTTTCTTAACCGCTTCAGTCAACCTCTCCAACATCGGACTGTTCAACACCTCCACCGCCGGCACGCTGTTTGCCGGCAATACCTATACGAGCTCGGCCTGCAACACCAACCAATCGGTGAACGTGACTTATCAGATCCGCTTCTCTTAAAAAAAAGATGGACAGTAAAAAAAAGATGAAACCCAAAATAATCCGCGATATTTTGGCTTTGCTGAAAAAACACGGGCAAGGCGTAAAAATCGACTTAGGCGGGGGAGCCAATCCCCAGCCCGGATTTATAAATTTAGACGTCCGCCGGCTACACCAAGTAGATATCGTGCAGGACCTCGAAAAATTCCCCTGGCCTTTGCCCGACGAGTGTGCGAGCCTGATCATGGCCTCACACCTTGTGGAGCATATCAATCCCGCCGGGGGAATATTTTTGCGGTTCATGGACGAAGTTTGGCGACTATTAAAACCGGGAGGTCAGTTTATGATCGCCTTGCCTTACGCCGGATCTCCCGGCTATTGGCAGGACCCGACGCATTGCAACGGCTGCAACGAAACGACCTGGGCATATTTTGACCCGCTGGAACCTCATTCCGGCGGTTTGCTTTATAAAATTTACAAGCCCAAGCCGTGGAAAATCGTCATGAGCTCGTGGAGCCAGGTCGGCAACATGGAAGTGGTTTTGGAAAAGCGGCGGGAAGACAGGAGCTATTATGCTTAAAAAATCAAATCTATCCATTAGAAGGCCGAAACTGCTCATGCCTGAAAATAACGTGCTCGATAAAAACCCCGGACAATGGACAAACCGCATTTTGATCGGCACGCCCATGACCGGCTTGCTTCGCGCCGAGTGGGTAATGGCGCGTTTCGGGCAGGTGATCCCGACCAACTGGTCGGCAACCGACGCCATCCAATACATGCACACTTACGCGCCACTGCAATACCTGGTGGCCGACGCGCAGAATTTGATCGTTAAAACCCTGATTGAAAAAAAATTCGAGTGGCTGCTGTTCATCGAGCACGACAACATTATCCCGCCGGACGCCTTTATCCGCGTTAATGCTTATATGCGGGAGAAAAAAGTGCCGATTATTTCCGGGCTGTATTTCACCAAATCGGATCCGCCGGAGCCGCTTTTATACCGCGGCCGCGGCACCAGCTTTTTCAAGGACTGGAAAATGGGCGATAAGGTATGGGTGGACGGCATCCCGATGGGCTTTACCCTGATTCACGCTTCCATTTTGGAGGCTTTATGGGCCGACAGCCCGGAATATGCCGTGGGCAACCAGATCGCACGGCGCGTATTTGAAACGCCGGAAAAAGTATGGTTTGATCCGGAATCGCGCGGAGTTTATACCTTGACGGGAACGTCTGATCTGACTTTTTGCGACAAAATCATCAAAGGCGGTTATTTTGAGAAAGCCGGCTGGCCGAAATATCAAAAAATGAAATTTCCTTTTTTGGTGGATACCAACATTTTTGTCCGGCATGTGGACGAAAGCGGCCGGCAATTTCCGTTGCAAGATCCGAAAACGCTGGGTTTTTAATTTTGTTCATGCCAAATTACAAAAAGTGCCCAAAATGTTATAATACCTATGACACGGACGCGTTGGCTTTTGCCGACGACCCTGAGGGTAAAGTCTGCAATGGGTGTTATAGGGTGGAGCATCCCGAGATCCTTGGCGTCAATGTCCACGATGACATCAACGCCCATGACCATTTTGGCGCTTAAACAAAAATATTTTTAGCTTCCTGATTTAAAATCGGGCTTTTTTCGCATGGCCGCTTGGTCTTACGAACAATCATTTGACGGACTCAATACTGCCGACTTAAACGGTCAGGATTCTTGGAGTGGCGATGCGGCTTTTGATGTTCAAGAAACTACTTTTTATGATGGGACAAAAGCTGTGTCGGCTACGACTACGGCTCAAGTAACTATTGACCGTTCTGTTACCGCAGGTCCAGATTCAGGGACGATGTATATCGCCGCCAGAACAAGTATCGTCGCAGGAGCATCTGACGAATCATGGATGTTGCAATTGAGGGGTGGTGGTGCTTTCCGTGCCAGAATACGATTCACTAACGGGAACATTGTTTACGATATTGGAGCAGGGAGCGGAACTCTGGTTACTGGATATTCAGCGAATACTTGGTATATTTTCGGATTCCGGTTTGATAGTGCTACTAATCTTTCTATCAATGTAAATGGAGGTTCTTTTACTTCTAGCACCGCTATGGGAGGGACAGTTGATTTAATTCGATTTGGTTCACCAGACGGCACATCAGCAACGGCTTACTGGGATAGAATCTCCTTGACTTATCCTTCCAATGATCTTTCCATCTCCGTTTCCGACGCCGTGACGGTGAGCGAAAATATTGGCGCCGATCTGATGCTGAATGTTTCCGTATCGGATACCGTAACAGTGAGTGAAACGGTGACTTTGGACAACATGCTGAATGTTTCCGTTTTCGACGCGATCGCGGTGAGTGAAGTCGTGGTTTTGGATTTTACGCTGGATATTTCTGTGTCCGACGCGGTGACTGTTTCGGAAAACTTGAAGCTTGAACTTTTGATTGACATTTCCGTCTTCGACACCGCGACTATTGCCGAAAGTTTGGGCACCGATTTAATGCTCGACATTTCGGTGTCAGACGCCGTGACGGTGAGCGAAGCCGTGGCTTTGGATTACGTTTTAGATATTTCGGTTTCAGACGCGATCGCGGTGAGTGAATCGGTTGGACTGGATTTGCCATTGGATATTTCCGTTTCCGACGCCGTGACGGTGAGCGAAAATATTGGCGCCGATTTAGGCTTAGACATTTCCGTCTTAGACATTTCCGTCTTTGATCTGGCGTCGATTTCCGAATCGATAGGCATTGATATTCCGTTCGATATTTCCGTATCGGACGCGATCACGGTAAGCGAGAACGTGAATTTGGAATTCTTCTTTGATATTTCCGTTTTTGACTCCGTAACCGTGGCCGAATCGGTGACTTTCGTGGTGAGAAGCAATATTGGATTGGTGCACCTGCGCTCCCAGCAGCAGTCTTATCCGGTGCCGATGGATGAAAACTCCTATATTAAATTAGACTCCAAAGAGCAGTCTTATCCCAAAGCTCTGGATGATGAGGAGATTTTATGATGACACTTCATCGCGTTCGTGATGACACTTCACTCCGTTCGTGTTAAAATTAAAAGGTAAAATAAAATTATGATAGTTTCAGCTTTAGTCACCCTCTGCCGGCGGGAATTCGGCGATTTTCCCAAAAGCACCCAGGCCCAAAGAAACGGCGACGGATCTTCGACGCTTTTTAACCTTGGCCGCTATCCGATTGTGGAAGGCAGCTACACCGTTTACGTTTCCGGCGCCAGCAAAACGGAAAATACTCACTACTCGCTGGATAAAGACAATGGGGACCTGAATTTGACGTTGATGGGAGCCCCCGCCAACGGCGTGTCCGTGCAGGCCAATTTTAAGCATGCCAATTTCCGCGACCAGGGATGGGTGGAGGCGATAAACCATGGCATTGAATCTCTAAACAGCCGCGGCTTTTTCCGCCAGATCATCCGCGACACTTCCGTCTTTCGTATCTCCGCCAATGTCCGGATATATGCCGGTCCCACCAATGCCGTCGATGTTTACGAGCTCTTGGTCTTTTCCGACCGCACTATTTCCGGCACTTACCAAAAATTGCCGGGCAATTGGAAATACGAGCAGGATGCCAATAAAGTCGTGCTTGGGTGGAAGCCTTCCATTGCCGAACGCGCGGCGATTTCCTACCTGCGCAATTTGCAGACTTACACCTCGACCTCTGCCACCTTGGACGTTTTGAACGACTGGATGGAGCTGGTGAAAAAGAAAGCCGGCGCGTATTTTTACCGCTACATGGCCGGCAAGATCGCCAAGGAAGGCAAAGCCTCGATTGACGAAGGACATTTTTCATTCACTAATTTGCGCACGATGGCCAACGATCTGGATACCGAATTCAACAACCTGGCCGTCCGCAAGAAACCCACGCGCCCGGCCAAGGATATCCAATGGCACATTGCCGGCGGCGGAGTGGGCTAAACTTTTATGCCAAGCGGAATCCGCAGCCGTTACCACATTGCCATCAACGGCCGGGGCATGATCCTACGAGGCGCTCCGGAACAACCGGCGTATCTGAAAGAAGAGGCGCCGGCTTTGGTAAACCAGGTGGGGTCAAGCGATCTGGCTTACGATCAGCTTAATGGCGCCGGCTGGCGCTATTGGGCCCAAACCGACTGGTCTGGCGGCATGCAGCAGCTTAAATTTAAAGACGATGGCAGTTTCCGCGACGGCCAAGGCATTGAGGCGATCAAGGAATTCGGCAACGTCTCCTTGCAGAATGCCTATACTTCGGCGGTCAATATTTCCGGCAGCCATTCTTACGGCTCAAGCATCGCGCATAATGCCGATTTGATTTTAGGCACGATTAAAGCCGGCGCGGCCAAGGTTTTTAAACTGACCAGCGGCAATTCGCTTTCCACGCTTTCCGCCATGGCCGGGATTTCCGCGGTGAACGCCATGAGCCGATTCGGCGACGCGACATTGATCGGCATGACGCGGACTTCCGGCACGCTGAAAACCCTGTCCAAATACACCGGCGGATCGAGCATTTCCGGTTTTCGCAACACCAACCCCATCGTGCGGGCGGTGAAAGGCATCGGCATCCGCGCTTACATTTCGGAATATATCGCCAGCCTCTCCGGAGACCGGCTTTCCTACGCCACCACGCTTTCCGCTTTCACTTCCGCCTACAACGCCGGCAAAAGCCAAAAAATCACCAAGATCGAAGACCTAAATGGCATCCCTTATTTTTTCGTGGAAGACGGCCGCAAGGTGCAGATGTTTCGGTGGGACGAGCTGACCGAGCGAGCGTTTCCGATCTACACTTTTTACGATCTGACCGCCTGGGGAGTGACCTTGTATCTTTCGCTTCTGGTGATTACCGGCACGACTAACAACGAGCGGGTGGCTTACGCATTCAACGGCGCCCGGCTTTGGCAGATATTTTTCGACCAGCTAAAAGATTCGACTTACGATTTTTCCAAACCTTTCGAATTCAACACCAACCTGCATGTCAAGGGCGCGATGTGGGATGGCGCCAAATGGTTCCCCGGACTTTATGGACTTTACAAGGGCGTGCGTTATATGCCGTTTGCCAGTTTCAACAACAAAGTTTATGCTTACGCGCTTTCCGGCAATTTAAACCTGGCCTATTTGGATTCGGCAAAATACCAGATCTCCGGCAACGTGGTCGGTTCCAACTTCGGCCACCAGATGGGCGGCGTGGACAAGCTGGTGAATTCTGTGGTGGTAAACACCAAAGCGCTGGCCGCCAACCAAATGATAGAAATTTTTCGCTCCACCAATGAAGGCGGATCCTATACTTCCATCGGCACTTTAAAACATACTACGGAGGGGGCACTGACTAATAAAACTTTATATTTTCCTTCCGGCTTCGTCACTAAGACTTGGCTTTACAAGGCGCAGCTTGTAGGCCCCGGGACCACCACGCCGACCTTGCAGGATATTTCCTTCCAATACCGGCCGGTGCCGGACACCAAACGCCGCTGGTCTTTGGGCATTGACGCTTCCGACGATGTGATGCTTTTGAACAAGCAACGCGAACAGCGAGACGGCAAAGCGCTGATGGCTGAATTATGGCTAGAAAAAGAAGCCAAGCGCACCGTGATTTTTGAGGACGTGGACGCTTTTTCCGCCAAAGTTATTTCCGCCATGACTTCGGCCGCGACTTCGGCCCGGGTCAATAATACGCGCCTGATGCCGCCGAAAGGCCGAATCCGAGCGGTATTGTCCGGCGTGGTGGAGGAAATGACCTACACTTCAGCCAACGGCGGTTCGATCAAAGGCATTACCCGGGCCCAAAAAGGCAGCAAGGCCAGATCTTACGCCGTCAATCAGCAAATGGATAATTTTTTCACCGTCATGGTGACGGATCTGCGCGAGCAAATCAATAATACCGACCAGGACAAAACCGAAAGCGTGGCCCGCGTCGTGCTTTTGGAGGTTTGATTATGGCCAGAGAAGAAATTGATTTATACAATGTAGGCGCTTTGGACAGCGTGGAAAATTTGGCCAAGGCCCTCTCGCTATTGAGGGCCGATTTTGACGCGCATAATCACGATGGCTCTTCAAGCCGGCAACTGGAAAACATCATCGCCCGCACCTTGCAGGTGCAGTCGGCCATTATCGGCGGCTACAAGCTATTTCAGGCGACTGTCGGCCCGACCCAAAGCGATTTTAAGACCGTGGCCGAAGCGCTGAAAGCCGGCAAGACGCGGATTTTCGTGCGCAACGGCACTTATTTAAGCGAACCGAAATGGACGATCTCAAACGCCAATACGGTGATTGTCGGCGAATCTTATGGCGGCGTTTCCATCACCTTTGCCGAAGACACCGCCAACCACCGCAGTATTTCCACAACGGCCGCCAACGCCAAATTTGCCAATTTGAAGCTGACCGCCTATTCCACCACCGCTTCCGACTTGTTTTATTTCAACGGCCAGTATCCGCTGGTGGAAGACTGTATTTTAGTCAACATCAACGGCAAGATATTTAATTCCGCTTACGGCGCCAATCTGCATGCCACTCTGCGCAATCTGCTAATTTCCGTAACGACCGTTACCGATGCGGCCAACTACCGGAGTTTTGTATCCATTAGCGGATCGCTGATTCAAAATGTCATTATCAATCATGCCGGCATCGGCACGGAAAATTTAATTATCGCCGATAGCTGCTCCAAATCGATCTTTGCCAACCTGCGCTTTTTACGCACGGCCAACGGCACCAGCAAAATTACCACCTGCGAGGATTCGTATTTCCTCAATTCCTACTTTTATTTGCAGGAATTAGCCTCCATGCAAAGCAATTTCGATGCGTGTATTTTGGAAAACAACACCTATATCCCGGGATCTTTCTTGGCCCTTGATTCAGCTTTCGGCCGGCTTAACAACTGTAAGGTCATCGTCGGCACCGGCAATACCGTATTGACGGCTTCCGCCAGTTCCATCCAGATCCATAATAATTTTTTCCGCGGCGGCAGCGCGATTACCATACAAAACGCCAGTATTAACATTCAAGGCAATTCTTTTTCCGGCAATAACTGGGTGACGGATTACGACACCACCGCGCCGACTTTGCTTTTGGGCACCGGCACCAGAAACGGCCTTTGCGTCAACAATATTTTAAGAAACAACGCTTCCGGCGGCGCCAATACTCCAGTAATTACCGACTCGGGCACGGGCAATACGGTTGCCAACAACAAGCTGATCCTTGCATAGCTTAAATATGCTATAATATCTATATGAGCATGGGGCCTTCCAATCAAGATGAAGTTCCGCAGCCGAGCGCCATGGACCGGGTGACTTATCATCTGAAAAAAGCCGGTGGCGCTTATTTCGGCAAACCCTTCCACTACCTTTTTTATACTTTGCTTCTGGTCTGGACTGTGACCATGGTGTTTGGAAAACGCCTGCATTGGGAATTTTACGCCCTGCTCTTAGGGCTTGGTATTGTCCAGCTATTGGAATATTTGAAACAAAATCCTTCATTCCCGAAATTATGGAAACGCCGCAACAAAACCAAAACGGCAACGGCATCCCGGCCAACACCGTCCGTAAAATCCTAAACAATGAGATTGCCCAAGTCATCTCTGTTGTGGTTATGACTTATAGCTTTATCGCCATGGTGATTTTGCCGATCAGCCGCATGGCGCAGCAGATTGATTACATCGAGCGCAACCACCTTACGCATATCCAAGACAGCATTGCCAAGATCGAAGCCAAAAATGAGAAACAAGACGAAACCGACAATAATATCAAAGAAAAATTGGCCGAGATCCTGACGCTTCTTAAGCAAAAATAAAAAGATGAGCGAAGAGATAGTCAACAAAAATTTGGGCGTCATCGAGGTCCAGCCCACCGAGACCGATTTTATTGCCGGCATAAAAGGCGGCATTGTTTTTGAAAAGCGGGTGCCTTCGGGTGACTGGACGCCGTGGCTGCCGGCGGGCGAGCCGCAATACCAAAGCGAACAGACCGCTCAATACTTCCACGGCCTGGATACCATGGCCTGCGTTCCTTTTTCCGCGCTCAACGCCATTGAAATCCAGATCAACGGCTTTTTGAAAAATAACGCCCTGCCGGCGCCGACCGTGGCGCGCCTGCAAGCGCTCGGGTTTTTGGATGAGAACGGACTCTTTAACGCTTCCGACCGCTTCACGGCCAAAATCTCCGGCACGACGCCTGCCGGCAACACTTTAACGGCCGTGGCCGACGCCATCCGCCATAATGGCTTGGTGCCGGAAAAGCTCTGGCCGTGGGACATTAAGCAAACTTTCGACTGGAACAGCTATTACGCCGAGATCCCGGACGCGGTGAAAGCCGCGGGCTTGGAATTTTTGAAACTTTTTGACGTCGCTTACGAATGGGTATCAAATAATCCCGCCGACATTGACCAGCAATTACCGCACGCGCCCATCCAGATAACGACAGCCGTTTGCCCGGGCTGGGGCACTGTAAACCCGGTTCCGGCCTGCGGAGGCTCGCAGCAGCACGCCACCGTCTATTACGCCCCGGGCATGAAGATCTACGACAGCTACGCCCCTTACCAAAAGCAATTCGGAGCGGGCTATAAAATTTACGCGGCATTTAAAATTTTAATCACGCCAAAATTTATGAAGCAAGCATTGGAAATCTACGTGGTGGAAGGCGAGCAGACGCTGGTCATTAAAAATCCCGCCGGCAAATTCTACAAGGTAAAGACCATGCCGGAATTCTATCCGGCCGTAGTGAGATTTTTGGGCATTGATCCAAACAAGCCTTTCGATAAAGTATCCAAGGCCGAGGTCGAGGCCGCTTTCGAAGGATACTACCAATTCGCTTTAGCCATTATCGACAAATAGCATGGACGAACTTTTATTGTTTGCGACCATTGCCGGCATGGCGCCGGTGGTGGTGGCGATAACGGAAACCTTAAAAATGGCCTTCCTCCCCGTGAAATTCGCGCCTCTGGCGAGTCTTTTGCTGGGAGTTGGCCTGGCTTTCGTCTTTCCGGCCGCAAGCGCCGCCTTGACCGTTTTTAAGGGCGTGGTGATAGGTTTGACGGCTTCCGGGCTTTATTCCGGGAGCAAAACGACCATTGCGGGCTTTAAACAGCCGGCGACGTAAAATTTAGCAGTAACGGAGGGAATGAAAGGACTAGCTAATATGGAAGAAGACAAAGACAAAACTCCGGAAACGCCAGAGACCCCGCCAGTTGAACCGACTCCATCTGAACCGATGCCGCCCGCTTCGGAACCGGCTCCCGCCGAGCCGCAAGCGCCGACTGATACTCCGGCAGCGGAATAAATCCAATTAAAAACTACCCTTTGCATCGGGCCCAAAATAGAGTTTTTCATCTTCTCTATTTCCGTTTGCGAAGGGTAGTTTTTGATCGGCAAAAATATTTAGCGCGGACCCGGCTCCCAAGTGTTGACCACTAAAAAGCCTGCTTTGAGAGCCTCCTGGTTCCAGCCAAGCTCCTTGGCGAAAATATCCAACTTGCCGGATTTTTTGAGATACTTACGCAACTCGTGGAAAAGATTTTGCGTGCGGATCTGCAAGTCAAGTTCCGTTTCGGAAACGACTTCCCGCAACATGCGATTGAATTCCGAACGATCTTTTTCTATCTGGCTGGCCGCGAGATTGAACTGCTCCGGCAAGAAAAAGGAATTGCCTTTGGAATCTTCCACGTATTTTTGCCAGTATTTTCTGGCGTCTTTGTCTGCTGGCATAATTTTATTTAGGGAATGAATGATGAAATTTCGACTTCTAGCCAATCCTCTTGATTTTTCCGCCCGGCTTTAAGGCGTGAGCGAGCCGATGTCTGGTGGCCCGGTCCAGCTTGATCGGCCGGGCGAGTAACTTCGAGGATTGAGCGCGCAACATGCGTGTAATCATCATCCTCGAGAATTTTAAGGGCACGAAAGGCATCCTCAAAAGCCTTAGCCAAATACGCACAATTAAGCGTATCGAGCGGTCTTGACTCAAAAACGAATCGATAGCGGATCTGAACTGGGTAGAATTCAACTGCTTTAGACTTTCGGCAAAAGACGGCTGCATAACCAAGGACGCTATCCTTAAATTCCTTTCGTTTAGCCCAATGCTGTCCGGCATAGATCTTATTGGTTGACTGCTTTAGGTTTTGTATCGGAATTTTGAAGACTATCATAATACGCCTGGATGATTTCCGGGGTAAAACCCCACACGCGCTTTTTGCCGGTGATCCCGACATTGACAGGCTTAATTTTACCAGCCTTAATCATACGATGCAAAGTCGGGTAGGAAATTTCCATAAATTTCGCCGCTTGGGGCGACGAAAGAAATTTGATTTTTTTAACGTCTTCAAATTCCATAAGAGATTTGAATTAAGCGGGTTGTTGGGAGGAATGAACGGGCGCCGGAGCCTGTCCGGATGAAGCGTTGCCTAGATTTTCGGCAGGTTTGAACGCGGTTTTGCTTGGCTCTTGGACTGGCTGTATCGGATTTTTTACTACCCCGGCTGCTTTTTCCGCCAATTCGCGCTCGTAAACGCCGCGTTCCACGAGCTTGATCGCCTCGTCGAAGCTGTCGCAACCTTCCACGCCGACGGTTTCAAAGCGGTTGGTGCGCTGATCGACGCGTTGGATGCTGAAATTAAACTTCCTGGCCATGAGATTTGTCTCCTGCTTTCTTTTCGAAGAATTTTAATTCTGATTTTTCAACGGCTGTCGCCGTGCCGTTGGCTTTTGCTTCCTCTTTTCGGGATTCGATTTCCATTTCGGTTCTTTCGATCCAAACTGCGAGCCCGGGCGGGAACGTCCAGACTTTTTTACGCGCCAAAGTAAGCGCGCCCAGCTCCCCGACCGGCACCTTGGGCACCTGATCTGATCCAGCCGAAGTTTCCTCGATCTGCTTTTGGATCACCGGCGCCAATTCCGAAATTTCCTTTTTGAGCCGCTTCTCCTGGATTTTGAGCTCGGCGTAATGAAAGAATAGATCTTTGTCCATTATTTCTTTTCTCCTTTCATCCGGGCACGGATCGAAGCTTGCGCGTCGGCGCGAGTTTTGGAACTGCCGACCTCTTTGCCATCCGCTTTACGGACGATCTTGTAAGGCCTCGGCCCAGATTTTTTTATTATCCAATAAGGCATTTTAAGTCACCCCTTTCGGCTAAAATTCCAATATTAATTTTTGATTGTCCTTGCGGATTTTTTTCACGAATTCCACGCCCTCATCGGTTTTAAGCATATTGTGGGCGTAATGAACGAGCTTGCCGATCTGCCGGAGCTCTTCGATTTTGTAAGTGCCGTCCTCTTTGGAAAGCTTGACGATAAACTGCCGGCGCGGCCGCAAGCCGGTGAGCGTGCGAAACATATCATAATACATGGCCACCTGGAAAAAGTAATGGTCTTTGAACTGATTGGAAGTTTTTATGTCCATCAGACAAAAGACGTAATTCCACTTTTTTCCGCAAGCCAAGCAGACTTGATAGCGCCATTTAAAGTCCCGCAGGCAGGCGTCATGGGAACAATGCGGGCTTGGCAGGAACTTTTCGGTGAATACCAGCCCGATATCGTCAAGCGTGCCGCCAAGAGCAAATTCTTCGCTGTAAACCAATAATTCGGTGGCAATGGGAATATAACCCCATTCGTCGCAGAATTTTTCGAGCGCGCGCAATCCCGACACGGCCCGGATATCTTCTTCTTCTTTAGGCAGATATTCCAACACGTCGGCCGGCCGAACGCCGCTTGCGATCCAGTCGGAGAAATACCTTTCCCGGCAGGCATGGATGAGGGTGCCGATATCGCCGGCGTCTTCCAGGATAAGCCCGGAAGCATTGCGCGCCTGGTCCAGAAATTCCATGACCGTGCTTTCGGAAAATTCCTTCCAATGCTCGAACACGTGATCCAAAGCCCGGTTCATTTTGTAATTGATGAGGCTTTGGTCTTTAAGGATTTGCAGCTTGCCCGTGACCGAAGGAAAGCGCTTGGCCAAAGCCGGCACCTTGTAGAAATGTCCGGTGTCGTCGTGATCGGCCAGCACGCTTTCCTGCGGCAGCTTTTCCAAAATGATTTTTCGATATTCGCTTGGGCTCATCTTTTTTTATTTTTACTCCGCGGGCGGGAAGACCGCTTCCGCGACATCGCGCAAGGTTTCGCCTTGGTAGTTCTGGTCCATGCCGCCGACATAGACCTTGATGATTTTCTGCGGGCTGAAACTGGGATTCTTGGAAGGCTTGAGATCGGTGAAACGCATGCCGAAGATCTGGCCGAATTTGACATTGCGCATCTGCGCGTCAATGCCGGGCTTACCGCCAACCGCCCAAATTTCATCCGGCTTCAAGACTACCGCCGGCTCCAAAATTTTGACCATCTTGTTGCCGTTTTCGTCCACGGTGGTTTCGGAGTCGTGGAATTCGCCGGCATGGGCCTTGAATTCATAAACCTTGACCTTAGTGCCTTCCTTGCCGGGAAGCCTGGAATCCATTTCGCGCACATCGGTGAGCGTGCCTTTGAGAAAATCCCCGATCTTGCCGAATTTAACCCATTGGGTTTTTACCCGGTTCTTTTCGGAGAAAAAGTCGTCGTTGTTGTTTGACATAAGTTGAGATGTTAGAATGATGAGATAGAGATTTTAGGAGTGCGGCAAAAACTTTTTCTTTTTCGGTCGACCCCGGACGGCGAAAAAGACCGTGGTTTTTGATACATTCATAAACTTGCAAATTTCCTCATAGCTCCACTTGGACCTATAAAGCTCGCGGATTTTTTTAAATTGCAGTTCTCTGACTTCTTTAAGAGGGACCCGCTCAATATACTTTTCTTTGGAAGTTTTGACCATATTTTACGATACCAAAATATTATCCACACGGCGTATAGCTTGCTAAACCTGATGAGAAAAGTGTATCATAAGGATACTAAATTGTAAACAAGCAAAATTTGTGGATAACGCTCCGGAACAACCAATTCCCGAAAAACCAAGCTTCCCGGAGCTTCTGCAAATTTTTCCGGAAATTCGGGTTGCGGCCAAATTCTGCCGGCATTATTTCCGGGAAGCGCGGGAACGGCATAACGCCTTGGGCCGCGAGCGCTTGCAAGTGCGGCTTAAAAAAATGTATGAGGAAAAAAACGGCGAATGGATGACCGGATTCGTAAAGCGGATTAACGCTTGGGCCAAAACAATACGCTTGCGGAGCGAAGAAGGCATCACTTGGAAATTCACGCCGGACCAGCTTGAAAAAACCAAAAGAGTTTCCTCCGTCCTTATCATAGGGCTATATAAGCGGGACGAAAAGACGCTGGAGCGGGAAAGAAAAAAATGGGAAAAGATCACCCGGCAAATAGAGTGGACAAGAAAACCTAAAAAAACCGGCGAAATTACCGACAGCGACATTGTCCGGGCCAAGGAGATGCCTTTACGGGATTTTGTTTCGCCCAACCGCGCCGGCTTTATCCGCTGTCCTTTTCACGACGAAAAAACTCCGTCCTGCAAAATTTTCAAGGACAACAGATTTTATTGTTTTGGCTGCGGCGCGAACGGCGACGTGATCGATTACGCAATGAAAACCTTTCAATTGGAATTTTTGCCAGCGGTTAGAAAAATATTAGGAAAATAAAAAGATGACGCCGAAAGAACAGGAAGACATCAACAATCGCGCTAAACGCGCAGCCGAATTGGAAGCGCTGATTCCAATAAACTTCGCGGAATTAGAGAGGCGAATCAAGCGCTGGATGCTGATTGCGGACAGGGACGTAATTAAATTTTTGTGCATGATCTACGCGGCCAACCATCTGCCGCGGGACCCGATTTGGGTTTTTTTGATCGCGGCAAGCGGCGGCGGCAAAACGGAGCTTGTCACCAGCATGTTCGATCTGCCCGACATGTATCCTTTGTCGCTGATTACTCCCAACACTTTTCTTTCCGGCATGCCGGGGCGCAATTCGGCTTCGCTTCTGCCAAAGATCAGCGGTAAAATTTTAGCTTTTCTGGACTGGACCAACATGATGAGCATGAACCAGGAGGCGCAAGCGGAAATTCTCGGCCAGTTCCGCGACATTTACGGCGGCTATCTGAAAAAAAGTTTCGGCACGGGCCGGGTGGAGGAATGGAAAGGCAAGATCGGAGTGCTGGCCTGCACGACCTCGATGGTGGATTTTTCCCAGCAAAGAAACGCGGCTTTGGGCGAGCGGTTCGTGCATTATCGGGTGCTCATGCCGGACCGCAAGGAAGTGGGCATGCGCTCCTTACAAAACGGTGGCCGGATGGAAGAGATGCGAAAAGACATGCGCGACGCGTTTTTTTCGTTTTTTAAAAGCATGGACTTTGAAAAAAAGACGCCGGAATTGCCGGACGAAGTGCAAATTCAGCTTGTCGATATCTCCAATCTGGCAACCATGGCGCGCTCTGGCGTGATCCGAGAGTCTTCCTTCAAGCGGGAAGTGATATTCGTGCCGGCGGTGGAAATGCCGACAAGACTGCCCCAACAGCTCGCGACTTTGGCTTGCGCGGCCATGGTGGTGAACGGCGGCGAATATGATCCCGAGGACATGAAAATAATTTACAAAGTCGCGTTGGACTCGATTCCCCAAACCAACCGGATGGTGATGCTGGAAATGGCCGCGGAAGACAATTTGACGACTAAGGAAATCGCCACCGCCCTAGGCTACCCGACCGCGCCCATCCACCTGTATCTGGAAAACTTGGCGCTGTTGGGCGTGATCAAGCGTTATAAAGGCTCCGACACGGAACAAGGCGGCGCGGCCGACCGCTGGGCGCTGCTGCCGGAATTTTCCGAAATTTTAAGAAAATACGAAAGCGTGGAAAAAAGAAAAGAGCCGGAAGTTGACTTGCGTGCGGAAGCCGAGGCGGTTTTTGGTGGCGAAGATCCAACGGATGAGTTATAATTTAATTATACGAGCCGGTCTAAAACCACCGCCGCGCGTCGTAAGCCAAAAAATCAAAAACAGAATAAAAAAAAGAAGCCGCGGACAAAATGGCGTTCTGCGGCTTTGCTTGTTTTGCAGGTGCGGACTACATGACGTAGTTTGGCTTTCCTTGGAAAACCAGAATCAACTGCTGCTTGCCGGACCGCCTCACGCGGACCGTAGGCTTGGCAGGCGCGGCCATGATCAGCCGATGGCAGCGCTCGCAGTAATTCTTTTGCGCCTCACAGATCGAAACGCGAATGTGGCAGCCCGGGCAGACGGGCAGATTTGACGTATCCAGCATAACCGATTTCTCCTTGCGAATGGATTATAGATCATCTTGATTATCATTCCCGATTCAGCTCCTCTAGGATTCTTCTTTGCTTGCAAGGGATGCAGAGCTTTATGAGAAAGCCATGAGATTCGTGAATTTCGTGCTGGGTGAGACGTTCGCAAATCCGGCAAACTTGGGCGGCATAGCCGATAAGCATCTCTCCTCCTTGCTTTAATTATAGCCCCAAAATCGCTTTGACGTCATCGGCGGCAAGTCCTGATTTTTCCAAACGCTCGGCGTCCTGCAAGATGTCGGAGGAAATTTTTTGTTTCTTGTGAAGCACTTTAGAAACGTATTCGTCGATGGTGTGGCGAGCGACGAGATTGTAAACCGTTACCGGCTTGGTTTGGCCGATCCGGTGGGCGCGGTCCTCGCGCTGGGTAAGCTTGGCCACCGACCAGGGCAGATCGTAATGAAAAACGTAGGGCGCGGCTTGTAGGTTAAGGCCGTAGGCGCCGGCTTCCGTCATTATCATTACCGCCGGCCCGGCAAAAGCGGAAAAAGCGTTGACGCGCGCTTGGCGCTCGGCTTGCTCGACCTCGCCGTAGATCAAAAACGGATGGAAATTTTTCAATTCTTCGTATAAAATTTTAGCCATCTCGGCGAATTGGGTAAAAATAAGAGCTTTCTCGCCGGATTTTAAAATCGGCTCCAAAAGTTGCTTTAAAACTTCCAGCTTGGACGATCGTTCACCTTCGCCGATTAAGCGCAGATGTCCGGTAATTTGCTTGAGCCTAAGCATCTTGACCGGGATAAGAGCCAGAGAGCGGGTATCGATTTTGGAAAGCAAGGGACGAATTTCCTCCAAAAGCCGGGTTTTGACGCTCTCATAGACCTTTAATTCGGGGGCTGAAAGCGAAAAAACCACGTCCTCCCGCGTTTTGTTCGGAAAGTCGGTTAAGACCTCCTCTTTTACGCGGCGCAGAGTAAGCGGCTCGATTTTTTGCGCCAGAACCCCTAAATTTTTATAGCCCACGATATTGTTCCAGCGGTCCCGGATAGTGTAACTTTCCAAAAATTGCCAGTAGCTGCCCAAAAAACCCGGCCGCAACCAATCCGCGATGCTCCACAGGTCGATGGGACTGTTGGAGATGGGCGTGCCGGTCAAGGCGATTTTTTTGGGGCAGAGGATCCACTTGAGCGCTTTCACCGACTTGGCCCGGGGATTGGAAATGCGGGTGGCTTCGTCGCAAACGATGGCGGTCCAGGGAATCCTGCGGATTATATCGATGTCTTTGATTAAAAGCTCATAATTGGCGATGATCCACTTGGCCGGCTTTTTCCAAAACTCTTGCCGCTTCTTCGGAGAGCCCGAAACCACGGCCGCCAATTCGTTTGGCCGCCACTTTTTTATTTCTTCCTGCCAGTTATATTTAAGGGTGGCCGGGCACAAGACCAAATTGCGGCTAAAAGACGGTCCAGAAAGAGCGGCGATGGTTTGGATGGTTTTGCCGAGGCCGGGCTCATCAGCCAAAAGCGCCGCGGTTGCCGACCATAAAAAATCACAGCCGATTTTTTGAAAATTAAAAAGCGGCAAATCGGAAATGTCGCCGCGGGCGATATTGTCAGCGGAAAAGACTTCCGCACCGTCTTTTTTTGCGCCATTTTTTATCGCCTGAAGTTCCAAGCGTTTTTCCTTTTGCTTTTTAGCGGCCGCAATCACTTCGGGATCGGCGGTTGAGCCCGCCCGCGACAGAGTTTCCAGAGCTTCTTCGACATGCGGCAGCGGCACGGTCCAAAGCTTTTTGACCGGATTATAAGTCGCGCCGGTGACGGATTTGACCGCCCGCACCGCATCGGGATGATATTTTAATTTGACAACGAGAAATTCGCCGTCCGGCGACAAGGAGATATTCATCTTTTTTTAAATTCAAGAATCTAAAAGCATCGCTTCCAGTTTAGCCTTAACTTCCAAAATTTCTTCCCGCTCCATGCGGCCGATATGATGGGAGAGAGAATTTTCTTCCAGCCACGCATACATCCGGCGCCGCTCGACCAGCATTTCGTAATTCCAAATTTGCTGACAAAGTTTGTGGAGGGCGAAGCGTAATTTGCGAGTGGAGAGATCGGCCGGACTGCCGACCGGCTTGCCGTCCGGGTGGGCCTGATGCGTGGCGCGGCAAGCCGGATAACGGGAGCAGCGATAGAACAGCCCCAGCGGAGATTTATGGAGGAGTAGCTCGCCGCCGCAATCCCAATCCGGACAAAACAGCGGAGGAAATTTTCGATAATGAGGATGGAGTTTGGCCGCTGGCGGTTCCATAAGCGGATTTTTAATTTTTTTATTCCACGATCGCAAGCTGTAAAATCACCGACTCGACGGTATTTTGCCAAATAGCGCCAGCCGGCTGCTTGTAGAGGCCGTTCATCTCGGCCGGCGACATCCGGGCGTATTTTTTGAGCGAGGAGCGCGGATAGGTTTCCAGGAATTCGTCCATGGCGGCGATGCCTTGGGGCAAGGTGTCTCCGAAATCCCACAAGGGCGACGATCCCACGCCCCAGCAGTTGGCGGTAGCTTTGGGATAAAACCGGCAATAGGTTGATTCGGCGGCGGAAAGAGCGACAATCAGCTTCCAGTTCTTTGTCGCGAGCAATTCGCTTGAGAATTCGGCCAGAGGCGATTTTTTATCTTGCAGCCACAACATCAAGCGTTGCCGGCGGCCGGATTCAATTCGCGCGGAAAGCTCGGCGACTTCGGCTTGGGATTGGGACAGTTGGGAAGCGGTCTTCGGATCGGGGCCGGGCGAATTTACGCATTTAGGGAACAACAGCAGAAAGAGGAAAAGGGCAATCCCGATTAGAAACAGCCAAAACAAGGAAATGAAATCGGGTGAATGTTTTTGAAGGTGCATAGCAAATTCTATTAAAAAATCAGAATTTTTAAGGCACAGCTTCATTTTACCATAATTTCCGCATCTACGATCCTAAAAGTTTTAAAAGCGATTCGCCCAAGAATTGCCAGATCTCCAGCAAGAGAAAGACGATAAATCCAACAAGGGCCCAAACAGCCAAAACAGAAAACGCGCAGACAAAAACAAGCCAGAGAATTTTCGGCAGGACTTGGATCGCGATACCTATCCGGTCAAGAATTTTTTGGAGCATGCTTCCTCTAGCTTAATAATTAGGAAGAAATCACTTTCCTTTAGGTTAATGATTGGGGGTTAGAATTCCAAAACATTCTGTGCGATTCTCTTTTCAGCCAATTGGATGTAAGCGGGATTCAATTCAATTCCTATAAAATTTCTCCCTAACTGTCGGGCGACGTAAGCGGTAGTGCCGGATCCAA
>Ga0334722_10000850_pt1 | contig 42044 bp, 60 predicted proteins | sample C3_bottom_MG_FD_207210 | JGI IMG/M metagenome (GOLD analysis project Ga0334722, IMG submission 207210) | Sediment microbial communities from Yellowstone Lake, YNP, Wyoming, USA - C3_bottom | ecosystem: Environmental > Aquatic > Freshwater > Lake > Sediment | place: USA: Wyoming | collected...
CTTTGACTACAGAAGCGGCGCAGTATCCTACACGACGATCACGGCATGGTATCCCGCTCTCGGTTACGATCCAGCAGACAAGCCGGCAACGATTGGCAGCTACGACGTTATGTGGGATGTTCCGATTTATCACCGGAAGTGTGGCGGCGTTGGCAAATGGCAGTTTGGCGTTCCGCTGGTTTACGCGGCTCTCGATTGGGCAAAGGCTCAGCGGCGGATGCTGGAATCGTTTGCCACGATCCGGATGAGCTTGGCTCAGATCTCCATGACGCTGACGACGAAAGGCGGCCAGCAGGCACTTGCCGGCATGAAAGATCAATTATCTACCACGGCTGGGCCGAACAGTTCATGGCTCGACCGCAACCCAACGGCGGTAGATGGCAGCGTGTTTGCATCGGGACCGGGTACCAAGCTAGAAGCGTTTAACACGACCGGCGCCGGGGGAGATCCGTCTCAGGTTCGTGAGTTCAAACTGATGGTGGCAATGGTGTTCGGAATTCCTGAATCGTTTTTCAGCGATATGAACACCAGCAACTTGGCCACGGCTACAAGCTTGGACCGTCCGACAGAACTAGGATTCATGGCAAAACAGGAGGAATGGCGCGAGGATCTGGCCATAATGATTACCTACGCGCTACACATGAGCGTTACAGGACCGTCTGGCAAGCTGCGCGAGGCTCTTAAGGCTCGGAGCATCCCGGTGACTATTCCGATTACTGAGGCGACGAGAAAGCGTGCACCGAACGGAACTATGGTCTACGAGGCTGCATCTGACGCGGCCATCGAAGTTGTGGTTAACTTCCCGACCATCATGGAATCCGATGTACCCGCCCAGGTGAACGCTATTGTGGCGGCCTACATGGGCGGGCAGGGCATCGACCAGAAAGAAGCCATCCGGCTGCTTGGTCAGCAGGTGGATATCGCAAACAACGAAGACATCCTGGAGGAGATGTATCCGTCGGACGGTCCAGACGCCTACAACCCGCTGCGCGACAATGACGCAATGGATACCGCGGAACAGGTTAACCCAGCGGTGCAGACGGAAGAAGCTCGGGCGGCGGTAACGCGATTGTCCCGTGCGCTGAAGTTGTTTCGGGAGGCTATTCGATGATTGAGTTTATGGCACACGACGACTGCTGCTCTAAGCATTTCTCGCGGGCGTGCAAGGCCGATCTGATAAACACTGATGCGTGGACGTGTCCAAAATGCGGCTGCGAATGGCGGGCGGCTGAAGTTGCCGATGCGGCAAGAACGTGGACCCCAATTATTACGGCAGAGATTATCCGGGTGCGCGGGTGATAGCTGCAATCTACGCGCTGGCGGAACTGATTGAAGCCGAAATCAAAGGCCTGCGGGCACCGGAACACGCTCGGGCACTTGAGCCGATTGTCCGCAAGGTCACGCGTCTGATGGCTCGTTACTTCCGACGGCAAGGGCGTCTGATGGTGTCAGCGGTAACCATGAAAGAAGCCGAAGCTGACGTCGTAGACGGGTGGATTAGTTCCGTGTCACCGCTGGCGTTGTCGATTGCGGCAAATGATGCAATCCGATACGAAGCGCTGATTGAACTGGCAATCATAAAGGCTGAGACTCAGCTATCCGCGCAACTTGATAGTATGGCGCTCATACCCGAGACAAAGATGCTCCAGTACCTCAAAACCAATTCACTCTCAAAGCTGACCGGCACGCTGGCGGAGACGACAAAGCAAAAGCTGCGGGATGCCATCACCTTGGCAGTCCGAAGTGGCGGCACGGCTGACGACATCGTTGGTGCCATAAAGGCAACAGTAAAGGAATTTAGCAGCGTCCGAGCCGAACTCATCGCACAGACCGAAGTGAACAACGCGTACAACTTTGGTCGAACCGAACTGGCGCGGTCTGCCGGGTTTACGGAAAAACGGTGGGTTACGGAATCCGGCAATCCGTGCGCGATCTGCATCTTAAACGAGGCCGAAGGGTACATCGGAATTGATGAGACTTTTTTGTCTGGCAACCAAAGGCCGACGGCTCACCCGCGCTGTTACTGTTCGCTGGACTTCCGGCAGGTCACACTTTGAATCCCTGACGGCGAAACGCTGCCAGTATAAAGTTCTTCGAAGCGTCATAGGCAGGGCGCAGGAACGGGCGGGCAGCCATACCGATCCAACCTTGGCCTTTGTAGTCGTAAATCCAACTGCCGGTAATCGGTACGCCTTCAGTGGGTAGCGGCGGGTGTGGCGCGGCAGCACCAATCAGGCCAGTCCCATACTCGACAAACGCGGCATGGTTTGCGCCTGCGTAGATCGTGCCAACGACAATTTTACCTTTCAGTTCGAGCTGCATGGCAATCGAACTCCGCAATTCTCCGGTGTCAACCGGCACGAGGATCTTGGCAGCGTCCATGACGGCAACGCTCGATTCCTGCACAGCGTCAGCGACGCGGGCCGTGATCATTTCCTCAATCGCAGAGAGGTTGCCGGGCTTAAATCCGGAGATGGCTCGAATGTTCATTGAAACCCTGCGTCACATTAGTTGATGACGAAATAGCTAAAGCAAGCGGGATTTGTTACAGGGGACACGTTGGCGTGAATTGTAAAACTGGTCCCGGCTACTCTGGCTCCAATGTGAGGGTTCGCTGTAGTAGAGTTGCACGTAACGCCAAGCTTAGTGCCTAGACTCTGGTCAAATATAGCAAAAATCTGGCTATTAGCCGTCACTGCTGTTGTGTTCACAGTTACGTCTGTTCCAGCAGCAGGAATAATCACAGACCCAGCCGCAGCAGCCACACACAAAGCAGGTGCCGCTGAACTGGAACAATTTGTTACTGTTCCGTAAGCCGATGCATTAACGACACCGCCAAATGTAGGCGGGGTGAATTGGGCTGACATGCTGGCGACAAAAACAAGCGCAACGCAGAAGGCAGCAGCAAACCCGGCGCGGAGCATCAAAGAGCGTGTAAGTTTCATGTGGCCATTATGGCGTATAATTTCGGTTATGCAAAGACTACTGATTTTGATGCTGATTGCGTTGGCCGTTGCGGCACAGACGCGGGTAAACACGATTGCGGAGATCACGGGCACCGGCGTCGCCGTCCAAATCAATACAACAGGCTCGGCGGTCTGGGTTGCGATCATGGCCAACGCGACCAACGCAACTACAAATTGCTCAACGACCAGCATGTCTGCATGTCCTCGTGTGGGGGATAGCTCGGTCAGTGCGACACGTGGCATTCCGCTGCTGCCGGGCACGTCCGGGTTTTATCCGGTACCGTTGCCGAACCCAGGATACTCGCTGGCTCAGCTATACGTTTACATTCCCACCGGCGATAAGATCAACGTGCTTTGGGCGAACTAGTGTAGGGCGCATAGCCTGCCGAACGACGCCAACTGCTTCACCGGCTGAGATCTGGGCGCGTCCCATAGCATCAAACGTGGTCATCAAAGCTTCGCGCATGGCTTCGCATCCGTCGCCAAACCCGGCTCCACGAGCCTGCACCAGCTTTGTTTCGGTGTACTCGCGCTGGTAGGCTGCTCGACACTCCAGACACCATGCGTCCTTACCTCGGGCGGCGGGCCGGTCACAACCTTCCTTGGAGCACGTCTTGTCGTTTGCCATCGCTTTTAATGTTACTAAAACATTCTGACCGTTTCTTGTGGTGAATGCGGGATGAACTGTACTATCGCACCAGATGGCACTCCGGACAGGATTCACGGTCGTAGCTCAGAAGTTGCAGGAAGCGGCAGCGGGTATGTCCACTGCCGATCTTGAAATGCGGCTCCGTAAGGCTTTAGACGAAGCACACGAGAATTCCGGCATGTATGGAAACATTGTGGCCGTTTTTGGCGACGGGAATGCCGGTCACGTTGTTTACTCGCATAACGACGACCTGATGAAGGCGCCGTATACCTCCAACGCATCCGGGGCGACCATTGCGATGGATAGCGCTGTCGAAGTCATGCCCATGACGACCTACGAAATGCACATGGGTGAGATCGAAGCGACCGAAGCCGGTGCGCGCAACTCGCGGCGGGATATGTCTCAGCTCCAAGCGATACACGATGCGTCAATGAAGCTCGGTGCGTCCTGCGGCATGAAGGAAGCGGCAATCACAGCGGCGGCAGACCTGAAGCTGGTGGAGTCAACCGGCGCAGAGTTCCTGACCAGCATCCAGCTGACTGAGGCAATGCGGACTTCCTATCCGATCAAGCTGATCTCACCGGGCACTGGCAGCACGGCGCACTACCCGGCTGCAGTTTTGGAAGCGGCTGCCGGCAAGTTTGGTCTTGGCACGCTGATGTTTTGGAATCACCCGACCCAAGCTGAAGAAGCGGCGCGGCCTGAAGGCAATCTCGATCAACTGGCGGCAATCATCACCAGCCCTGCGCGATACGAAGCAAACGGCGTAAAAGGTCCGGGGCTGTACGCAGAGGCCAAGGTAATGGCGGATTACGCGCAGAAGGTCGAAGAGCGTGCGCCACACATCGGGCTCAGTATCAGGGCCGGTGGCAAAGGTACGGGCCGTCTGGTAGACGGGAAACCGGAACTGGCCAGCATCGATTATGTGGAATCTGTGGACTACGTGACGAAGGCAGGGCGCGGCGGTTTGGCGCTTGCTGAAGCGGCACGGGACGCAGGAATTTTAGAAGGAGGCGAGTCCGACATGATGGATACAGCCGAAGTGCAAAAGATCGTAGAAGCGGCGGTCAAAACGGCGGTAGCTCAGGCGACCGCACCGCTTCAGGAACGAGCCCGGCGCGGTGATGCAATCGTCATTGCCAATCAGGCTCTGGCAACCATTGGATTCACTGAAGCTCAAAAGGCTTTCGTGATCGACACCGTTCTTCGGGAATCGATTCCGATGAAAGACGGCTCTGTTGACGCGGACGGCTTTATTGCCATCGTGACGGCAGAGGCTCGGCGATTCGGGCAGGCTATCGGCAACGGTGGACGCGTGCTCAACATCGGCACCGAAGTCGTTCGAGATCCTGTCAAGCTCGCCGAAGCAAAACAGACGGCGCAGGATGACCACGAACGTGAAGTTGCAATCTTCACGCGGCTTGGTTTGTCTGAAGCTGGTTCGGAGGCCGCTGTGGCCGGGAGGGTTCAGTAATGGCAACAAATCAGGCAATTAACGGACGCTGGAACATTAACGTGCCGGTACCGTCTGCGGTGACGGTTGGACAGGCAATTATGCTGGGTCAGATTGGAACGCCGGGATGTATACCCGGCATCATTCTGGCACTGCAGCCGCTGCCGACTCCGACAAGCCCGACAACGGCGACCATCGACACTGGCGAAGACTGCTATTTCCTGACCGTGATTGCGCGGTCTGCAAACTCTCCGCTGGTCAATTCGGCCATCAAACCCGGCGACCAGCTGTATGCTGACGCGGGCACCTACGATTCGACCACGAACATTCGGTACGCATTCAACCTCGACAAAAATTCAAGCGGCACAGCGTTTGGCAACGCACTGACTGCGGTTTCGTCTGGCACCACAAGCACCACATGCACGGTCCGTTTGGAGGGCAATTAAATGAGCGAACTCGATCTGTACACAGGGTCTGCGCTGACCGGCGGGGCCGTAGACGTTCCCGGATTTTCTGCTGTTACAATGGCGGAAAACGCTGCAAGGCGTCGTCGTGTTATCGGCGCGGCTGAGATCTGGGCCGACTTCAAAGAAGGCCGTCTGGACCCGTTCTACATGCGGCAGGCGTTTAACCTGACTGAAGCCGGGGCGTTCCGCACTCTCTGCGCACGCTACCCGCTGGTGTTTCGCGAAACAATGACCAGCAGCGATTTCTCGGCATTGACGGTTGACGTTCTCGACCGAGAATTGTTGGGCGATTACAGCGAAGTGCCGATTCCGGTTCTTCCTCTCGTCAAAAAAACTACGCTGGGAGACTTCCGCAACAAGAAGATTTTTATCATGGACGGACTCGAAACACCGTTCAATGCCGTTGCCGAAATGCAGGACCTTCCGTTGGGCGACATGACGCAGCGGACCCCGATCACCTATGCACCCCTTAAGTACGAAAAGGGAGCAAAGGTCAGCTGGGAAGCTGTCATTAACGATGATCTCGGAATCTTTCGTGATCTGTCCCAGCGGCTGGCACGTGGCGCACGGCGCACGAAGAGCAAGTTCATCACGAACCTGTATTCTGGCACGACCGGGCCGAACTCTACGCTGTTCTCTACCACGTTCGCCAATCAAATCATCACGGCAAACGGGGCGGCTTCGAACAATCCGGCGCTTAGCGTGCAGGGGCTTTCGGACGGCATGACGGTGTTTATGAATCAAGTAGACACCGGCGGCGATCCTATCGAAATCCCCGGGCGCATGTTTCTGGTAGTTGGTCCGTCTCTCTATGTGACGGCCCAAAACATCATGCACCAGCTCAGCGTTGACGTCAACGTCAATGGCGGTGTGAACGTTAGCTCTGGCTCGGGCGCAACAACTACTCTGGCAAGTGCACAGCGCGTGAGGGTAGACAACTGGATTATTGGCAACCTCACCGTGATCATGGACCCGTATCTGCCCATCGTAACGACCAGCGCAGGCGTGAAATATACGCAATGGTACGTTTTTGCTGACCCCGCTTCACAAGGCCGACCGGCTCTCGAAATTGGCGACCTGCGCGGCTACGAGACACCTCAGCTGTACCGCAAGGTTCCGAACACAATGTCGCTCTCGGGCGTTGTCGACCAGACCCTCGGCGATTTCCGCACAATGGCAAGCGAGTTCAAGGCGGTGATGGCGTTTGGCGGCGTTCAGTTAGACGGACGTTCGGCTGTGTCTTCCACCGGGCAGGGCGTTTAAGGCTCAGCAATCGGCTATAAGGTGACGCCGCGCTGACAACTCGGGTGAGGGGTCAACGCGGCGTTTCTGTTTTGAGCAAAGGGTAAAATGAGCATAGTCTGCGATACCGGCTTTATCAACATTGTCGATCCGTTCTTGAACCCGGATAGCACCGTGTGGACCGGCTCGATTACCTACACGCTGCAGTACGCCACGACGGTTGCTGGTGCAACGCTGGTTGAGGCGCGGCAGGTTATCAACGTCTCAGACGGGATTGATATCTGTCTGGCTCCTGGGCTGTACACGGTTGTCTACAACCAGAGCGGCCAGCGGTTGCCGGTTACTTCGCAGTGGACGGTTCCACCGACCGGCGGGCCGTACACTATCGCGGATCTTGAAGGCGTTGGACCTGTGACTGGTTCGTTGACGGTGACCGGACCGTTTATTGCAATGTCCACGGTAACGATGACGTCGCTGATAAATGCAGCGGCGCGGCCTTACGTTGCCACGGACTCAGTAGGATTGTTGAGCACCGGAAACCTTGCGTTGGTAGCGATATCTGGCTCAGCGTCAGACCTTGCCTCTGGTACGGTAGCAGCAGCACGGGGCGGCGCAGGAACGATTAGTGGCATTTTAAAGGCAAACGGTGCAGGCGTCGTTTCGGCGGCGGTAGCGGGCACGGATTACGCAGTAGCGACGAACGGCACAAACGCACAATTCCTGACAAGCAATGGCGCTGGAGGTTTTGGCACGGCTGTCAGCTCAACCGGTACGGGTTCAGTTGTGTTGGCAACGTCACCGACGCTAACAACTCCTGATCTTGGAACGCCGTCTGTATTGGTTTTAACTAACGCTACCGGACTACCGGCTGCAGCGATGCCAGGCCTGACAGGTGACGTGACAAGCTCGGCCGGTAGCGTAGCAACAACGGTGGTGAAGATTAACGGCACGACGCTTGCCACGCTTGCCACCGGTATCCTGAAAAACACGACGACGACCGGCGTTCCTTCCATCGCGGTAGCAGGTACAGATTACGCAGTAGCGACGAACGGGACAATCGGGCAGGCTCTCACCAGCAATGGCGCTGGCGGTTTTGGAACAGCGGTGACGCTTGCCACCGTGGCAACATCGGGTAGCGCGTCTGACCTCACAGCGGGAACATTGGCAGCGGCACGGGGCGGCGCTGGAACGCTGACTGGCATTCTGAAAGCAAACGGTGCTGGCGTTGTTTCAGCGGCAACAGCCGGTACTGATTACGCGGTAGCCACCAACGGGACAATTGGCCAAGCCTTAACTAGCAACGGAACTGGCGGATTTAGTACTGCGCTTACTCTTGCAACGGTGGCAACATCGGGTTCAGCTTCGGACTTGGGATCTGGAACGCTGCCAGCAGCTCGGCTGCCAGCTTTGACTGGTGATGCAACAAGCTCCGTGGGATCGGCGGCAACTACAGTGGTGAAGATCAACGGCACCGCGTTGTCTGGGCTTGCAACGGGCTTGCTCAAAAACACAACGGCGACTGGCGTGCCATCAATTGCCGTGGCCGGAACAGACTATGCGGTAGCTACAAACGGAACGCTTGGCCAGGCTCTGACGAGCAACGGTACCGGCGGATTCTCGACGGCTCTTACCTTGGCCACGGTAGCAACATCTGGTAGCGCGTCTGATCTCACAGCCGGAACATTGGCAGCGGCACAAATGCCAGCATTGACCGGAGACGTTACCACCACGGTTGGCACCGTAGCAACGACCGTCAGCAAAATCAACGGCACCACGCTTTCTGGGTTGGCGACGGGACTGCTGAAAAACACGACGGCAACCGGCGTCCCGTCCATTGCCGTAGCTGGTACCGACCTGATCGGCGGCGTGGGCAACCTGACCACGGTTGGCTCGGTGCCGTATGTCTCGGCCTCTGGGATTCTGAATCAAGATCCTGCGGATTTTTTCTGGGATGCCACAAACAACAGGCTGGGCATCGGTAGTAACGCGCCTATCACTACGTTGCACGGACAAGGGTTAGCAAACACAGCATTTACAAATAACCCGGGAACCTTATATCTGCATGCAACAGACGCATTTGCAACAGGTATGGGAGCAGGCATATGGTTTTCTGGAAGATATACTACCAGTACTGCGGTTAACGTGTATGGCTATATCGGAGGCCTAAAAGAAAACGCGACCGATGGAAACCAGGCTGGCAAGCTAGTGTTTGGCACGAGGCAAAACGGAACGGGCGGAGCCGACATGACGCGCATGACGATTCTGTCTAGCGGCAACGTGGGTATCGGGACGACAACGCCGGGCCAAGCGTTAGACGTGTTAGGCAGTGCCCGAATTTACAGCTCTACTGCAGATGCTGCCATTTTGATAGGCAGCGATCAGGTAGACGCCAACAGTGGTAAGATTTCATACAATCGAGGTACTGCCAATCTGGACATTACACCACGGTCTACGTATGCCACGAATCTGGCGGGTAAGTTAAAGTTCAGTATCACGAACTCAACCGGAGCGGGTTCAGCCCTTCTTGGTGCTAATTGTCCAGCGGTAACAGTCATAAATCCATACACATGGATTACAGTTACTACGTCAGACGGCTCAATCGGTTATATGCCCATCTGGAAATAAGACACAAACGCTATGAAAATTATTATCGAAGTTGACAATACAATTATAGAAGCCACCGTATCTGATGACGCCGTTGCTGCAATGGAAAGTTTTATTGCGGAAGAGCAAAACAATGACGGCACGCCAAAATATGGTGCAATCCATGAACTGCTGATCAGTCATTTCCGCGATTCATTGGCAATTCCGTTGGTGAAACGTTACTCGGCTGATGTCGCGTTGGCGCAGGCAGCGGCGGAAGCAGCAGCAGCCGGTAGCGTTGTGATTAAAGTGACAAAATAGCTATGGCTTTCACCTACGACTTCGACACCGAACCCGCTATCAGTTACGTGAGACTGTTGATCTCCGACACCGACAGCCAGAACTTTGTGTTTGCGGATGCTGAAGTCAGTGCGGCGTTTACGATTCAGGGCGGAACGTTCCAAAGCGCTCAGTTTTACTCGCCACCCTCGGGCGCAAACGTGCCAGCATTCGCAGTGTCATACCTCCGCGTCGCGGCTTTGCTGCTCGATGCGATGGCAGCGAACTCGTCGAAGCTGGCCATGTTTACCCGTATTCTTGACGTCGAAATGAAACCCGCGGAAGGCGCAAAGATGCTGCGCGAACAGGCGGCTCAGTACCGAACCACCGACGACGAATCCGGGGCGTTCATGATCATCGAGCAATGCTCGACCTCGTTTGCGTATCGGCAGCGCTGGTGGAACCAAGCGCAGAGGCAGGCTTACCTGTAATGCAGCAAGGCTTCAGTTACGCGTTATCTGCAATCATGCCTCTGGCGGTTCAGACGGGCTTGTTTATCTCGCTCGCGACCTTCTACGCGCCAGTCCAGACGCAGGGCGTAACGGGCAACTTTATCGGCACGTTTGCGGCGGTGTCCGGCATGGTTAACATTCCCTGTATGGATGCTCCTGATGGGTTCAGTGCGACGGAGCGGAAGTCTGTACCGGATGTGCTGGCGGAACGGTTTCGGCATGTGCTGCTGACCGGCTGGTATCCACTGGCAAGTAACGCGGCGGCCGGGCTGGGCTGGCAGGTAGACGTTGACGGCACGCGCTACGACCTGCTGGGCGCGGAATCTGACAGCCAACATACAATGACGCGCCTGAAGCTACAGCGGGTGACGGTGGCCACTCCATGAGCAGCCTGAAAGCAAGACTGTACAGTGCAGCCAGCGTTGACGCGGGGCTGGTGGCGTTGCTCGGTTCGTCACCGTTTCGCTGGTTTGATCAGCGGCTACCTCAGGGCCGGGACTTTCCAGCCGTGGTGGTGGAGATGGTGGGAAACCCGGGCGATTACGTAGGCTCGGGCAAAATGCCGACGGGCTGGACGCGGTGCCAGTTCCGGATTTACGGCAGCGGTAACGACTCGGAAAACGCAGAGCTCGTGGTTTTGGCGCTCACGGCATTCCTTAACACTTTCGACGGGCCCGGTATTCCAGGCCTTGCAACGTATCCAAATCTGATAGCGAACGATATCGACATGGGAATCGCTCAGACAGACCCTCTCACGTTTATGCGCCTGGTAGACGTGAGGTTGTACGTAAATCAGGACGCATAGGAGATTAAACGACATGCCTGCACCAGCATCACAGACATCCGGCGTCGGAGCCGGTCTTTCATTTACAGGATTTCAGCTTCAAGCCGGAAACGGTTCAAGTCCTGAAACCTTCACGACGATCTGCAACGTGTCCGATTTCACGATGCCGCTGAAGGCCGAAACCGCTGACGTTACCAACGCGGGCGACCTTTGGCGGAGACGCATCAGCACGCTGCTCGACATGGGAACAATCAAATTTAAGATCTTCTACATGCCGAAGGAAGCGACACACCAGAACTCAACATCCGGCGTGATTCGCGGTCTGCGGCTGCTGATGATCAATCAAACGCTGGTTAACTTTAAGGCCATTTATCCCGATCAGGCCGTAGCCAGCACGGATTACTTCGCGGCCTACGTGACCGGGTTCAACGAAACCGGCAAGGTCGGCGACGTGTTCACGGCCGATATCGAACTGTCAAATAATGGAGCCCCCACGCTTCAGTAACGCGCTATCGCTTTGAGGTTTTGTACCATTGCCTTCTACGTTCACGGCTGCACTCTCGACACATGCGACTCACGCTCTTCCCGTCCAGTCTGGATATGAGGAGCGTGTTTGTCGTGTCGTACGGATGGCCTTGCGGACAATGGGTTTTACTGGCCTGGAAATCACCAGATGCACCTCTGGCGACATTCTCAAGCCTAATGACTGGTTCCAGGTGCATGGGGTTAACGCACAGGCGCACGCGGCATACATGATCGAGTTGAAGGCCGGGTTGTATCTTGCCTCGAAACATCTCGTACGATGCGCGATGGGCGTAAACGGTTTGCATGATGCCATCCGTCAGTTGGCCGAACTTGCCGTAGTTATATTCGGGATGCTGGCGGTTGCCGTTCGTGCTTCCCATCCAGATCCAACAGCCGGACCACGGCACCATTTCAACGTGACTCAAAAACCTGTCTGTAACCGACTTGAACGTAAACTGATTGTTAGCCATGTGATCTCCTTCGGATCGCGGTGGTTAGGGGTGTCAGATGCGTCAACATCGAATCACCCCGCTCTCTTATTTTAGCAAAAGAAAGGCTTTATGACACTGCAAACCGTACAACCGATCAAATGGCCGTCAGTCACGTTGGCTGGCGGCCAGATGCTTACGTTCCGGCTTTCCTATGCTGCGCATTTCCAACTGGCGCAATGGGGCAAGAACGTGGCCACAGCGTCAGTGCTGGAACTCGCAGCGGCGGCGGCGGGCAACTTCGACCCGATTACCGGCAAGTGGCGCTCCGAAGGGTTCCAGCGTGCTGTGGATTTCGCAGACATTATGGAGCCCGCAGACGAACCGCTCGTGACTGAAGCGCTTATCGAAGCGGTAAAAAAAGCAGTGCCGGACGCGGAAATCTCAGTGCAAGCGATTCCGGCGGAAGCGACCGCGCTGGCCTAAGCGAAGAAGACTGGCTGGGAGTGTGGGCGTTTGGGATCTCCCGAGACGGTTTAGGTTTGACAGAGGCAACTTTGTGGAGCCTGACCCCTCGGGAGTTTTCCGCGTTACGGCAGGTATGGCTGGATGGCATCGAGCGACAGAACTACTTGCACGCTTCGATTCAGGCGACCTTGTACAACGCGCACTTTGACAGCGACGGCACACCCTGGACGCCGGAAGACCTGCTCGGCAAGGGCGACCGGGCCGAACGCAAGTCAAAGGCTCTGGCGGATAAATGGATGGCTCTCAGGCCAGATAAGCAAATCAGCGGCGAAGTTGACGACCTGCCCGACTGGGCGACTCGAAAAAATGCGGTGGTGAACTAAATGGATCTCGGAAGCGTTCGCGTAAAAATTGAAGGCGACCCGACTAAACTTCAGGCGGATCTGAAAGCAGCGGAAGCGGCGGCGGCAAACGCTGGCGGCAAAATTGCGGAGGCGTTTAATCGATCTGCTGGCAGCATGAACAATACGACTGCAACGATTAAACAGGTTGCATCTGGTATTACTCAAACCGGCGAAGCTGCTGAAAAAGCAGGGCAAAAAATGCAAACGTTCGTCGGCGCAATTCCTGGTCTTGGCGTTGCGGCGGAACGGTTTATTGGGCTTATCCCTGGACTTGGTCAAGTCTTGGTAAACTTGTTTCCGGTTCTCGGAGCCATTGCGTTTGCTACAGCTATTGTCCGGATCACCGGTAACATCACTGAATTATTCGAGGGCGCTGGCAAGGGCGGTGCCGTTATACATGCGGCGTTTGCGGATCTCATTCAAGCCGGTCGCCAGACGAACGATGAACTGCAGCTCTCCAATGACAAACTGGCGAATGAGATTGCGAAGATTGAACACAAGCCTCAGAACGGGCTAAAAGAAGCTCTGGACGAAGCTCGGGTGGCGGCTGACAAGCTCCAGCAGTCTCTCGCGAAAGATCTGAAAACAATTCAGGATATCTTTACAGCTAACAAGGTCGGGATTGCACGGCAGATCATCGGAGAGGCCGGAACCAAAGACATTGAAGAACGCCTTCGGGCGTTTCAGGTTCGCATCGCGGCGCTCACCGAAAAGGGCAACCAGGGCATTCAGGCTGCAACGAACGTGCCGGAAGTTGGCGGCGTGTCCCTGTTCGCCGCTGAGACGTCCCAAGCGCTCAAACGTGCGGCTCAGACAAAGCTAAATACCGAACTCACCAAAGAGTACACGGCAGAGGTTGCAAGACTTCAGAACCTGCTGAAATCGGCGGTTGCGGCTCCCGGCGGGTATGCGGTCGACAAGTCGGCGCGGATCGCTTTGCTGGAAGGTGAGATTGCGTCTCTACAAGAGCAAGCCAAAGGTATCGGTCTCGGTTCTGTCAACGCAAACCTGAAGGGCGACAAAGAGGCCGCGCAGATAGCTGACGCAGCTCAAAAAAAAGCGACCGAGGATGCCAAACGCCATACGCAGGAGATGGGCCAGGCTGATCAACTGGCGCTGGCGGAACTGAAGTCTAACCACCAGGTAACCATCGGAGAAGAACTTAAGTTTTGGCAGCAACGTCTGGCGGTCGAGTCCGACAATACCGAACGGTACCGCGACATCACAATGAAGCTCGGGACGCTCAACCAAGAGCGAAATAGACTCATCGAGTCCATCGCGAAACGTGGAGCGTCAGTGATGGATGCTGAGGCAAAGAAAGCTCAACAGCATCTGGCGAAGTTTACAGAACTGGCTCTGGAATCTGAGGCGCTGGGAAACCGCATCGCAGCGGACATGATCAAGGCGCGGGAACGTGCGCAAGAAAATCAAACGATGCGCACCGCAGCCGGGGCCGAAGGCGCGGCGGAAAGTCGAAAACTTCAGAATGAACGTGCTTACGGTCTAGCAGTAGTTCACACGCTTCAGCAACAGGTTCAGCATATGCGGGAACTTGCTCAGTTTGATCGCGAAAAAGGTAACGCGAGGATTGCAGAACTCGAATCGCTTCAGAAGATCGCAGAAGCCGCTGGCGACGAAACGAAGGCAGCACAGTACTCGCTTCAGTTAGAGCGCGAACGTGTCGGGGTCACAAACGAACAGTATGCAGCGGAGTCGCGCATTCTGGAGTTAAAGCAAAAAGAATCTCCGATGGGGATTCTAAAAACTGGATTGGCTGGAGTAGCTGGATCAGACAAAACAATCGGGCAAAAATTAAGCGTTACCGGCGTACAACTGGCGGACAACATGGTAAACGGGCTGGCTTCCACTTTGGCAAGAGCTGCGGTCGAAGGTGGAAAGCTCGGCCACATGCTGCGGGACGTTGGCAAGCAACTTGCCATGACTGCGGCGACCAGCGTTCTCAAGATCGGACTCCAGGCTGCATTGCAGGGCATCCTGAAACTGATTCCGGCGTTTGCGGGAGTAGCAACGGCTCAGATCGGAGCGGCAGCAACTTCGCACGCGGCTACATCTGCTCTCAACGTTGCGTCAGTCATGAGCTACGCAGCGGTTGGAGCAGCAGCGGCAGCGGCAGCGACAGCAGCAATTCCTATTATTGGACCGGCACTGGCACCTGGAGTCGCAGCGGCCATTTATGGTCAGATATCTTCGTTCGCTCCGTTGGCTGCATTTGCGGACGGCGGCAGACCGGAACCGGGAAAAATGGCGATTGTTGGCGAACGCGGGCCGGAATTGTTTATACCGGATCAGGCCGGGCGCATCGTACCCAATCACATGCTCAACGGCGGGGCCGGGCTCAGTTTCCCGTCAGCATCTTCCACCAGCGGCGGTATTACCATTGGCAGCATCACGGCGAACGGCGTCAACAACCCGCGTGAGTTTGTGCGGGAAGTGGCGCGGCAACTCCCGGCGTATCTCAAGAGCACGAATCCAAAGTATTCCCCAGCTTCCCGGTAAAATGTCAAGGCGGGGATACGGGGAAAATATGCGGGGGGATGCGGGGGGGGGGATGAAAAAATCATTCTGATTTATTCGGTACCGTAAAATAAGGCGAAATGGCTTACTCAGGATCGTTTACAAAATCGAGCGCGGTCACCAGCCAGAGCATCACCGGACTGGGATTCCAGGCGTCGTGCATTATCTTCTTCAGCGCGGGCAACACGTCCTCGGCAACGTGGGAAGCTGGCGTCAAACAGATGGCTGGACTGTGGTCGCCGTTCGGCGGCGGTTACTCAGTCTGCGCGGCGATTCAGGATGCGGCCGGCACCAGCAACACGGCGCGTTACTTCGCGGACGAAGCGCTCAACTTTGTGACCAATTCCGGGGCCGTCGAATCTCTGGGACACCTAACAATCGACACTGACGGGTTCACCGTGGACTGGACGACCAACACAGCGGCCACCGGCTACGTGGTCAACTACATCGCGTTTACGGCCACTGAAGCACCGTTGTCGCAGACGATCAACTGGAATATGCCGACGTCTGGCGATGCCGTGGTAACGGGCCTGACGTGGCAACCAAACCTTGTGTTTCACCTTCACGCCGGGGCCGTCACAGCGGCGCTACCAGCAGGAGCAACCGGCGCGGCGTTTGGGTTTGGGTGTATGGGGCCGAACGCGACGGACAGCGTTGGCGCAACCGAAACGGGGCAATGGTTTCAGGCTTTGTTTAGTTCTGACAACGTGGGCACGGCTGCGGCGTTTTCGAAGTTCTCTTCACCGTCTGGTGCGTCAGCTTCGAAAGGCTGCGTTCTCGGGCTTTCAGGTATCGGCGCGGACACGCTGCGGGGAACGTTTAAAAGCTTCGACGGCGGGGGCTTCACGCTCAACTTTCCCACAAGCCCGTCTGGCGCGTTTCAGGCGGTCAGTTTGTGTCTGCAGGTATCGGATGCGTGGGTAGGATCGTTTACCAAGACATCGGCGGCGGCTCCGGTTACGCAGACCGTAAAGAGCGGCCTCAGCTTCAATCCCGGGCTGGCGTTGTATGCAACCACATCAAAGACCAGCGGCGCGGGCACTGGCGGCCTGCGGACGTCGATTGCAGCACGTGATACGGCGACGTCCTCAGTATCAACGGCGGTGCAGGATGAGAACGGCGCGGGAACATCAAATGCGCATTCGTACAGTTCCGATTACCTGCAGATTGCGAACAACGACACTCAGACAAGAACTGCCGTCGGCGTGCCATCGTTTCCGGGCTCCGGAGCTCTGACGGTCAATTGGACCACAAACGACGCAAACGGGACCGTTATCGGGTTCGTTACCATGGCGTCTGTCTCGGTGCCACCGGTTCCCGGTACAGCATGGCTGGTAATCAACGAGCCTATTGGCGGTTTGACCGACCAGACGACGCGGCTTGACTTCAGCGGCACAGGCTCAGACTTCCAGCTGATGATGCGGCAGCGGGGCACGGCAACGGTGCCGATCCGCGTGGCGGCGGGCGATGCGTACTCTCCGACAATGGGCTCTCAGTTGTTCATTTACGACGTCGGGCCGACTGCGACCACGCTGGTATTCGTGGGCACGATTGACCGGATAGAGGAGTCGTGGGACGGCGTGGCAGGGTACCGGAAGTATTTCTGCTCCGTGGTGTCGCTGGAGCAATGCCTGGACGCGATTCTGGTACCGCCTCAGGCCTTCATCAACGTGACGGCGGGGTCTATCGTCACCAGCCTGTTTAACGCGCTCATGACGGGCTCACCGATCACGCTCGGCACGATCTCGGGCGGATCTACTATCCCGTCGCTGGTGATCTCCGATTACACTCCGCTCTCCGACATCATCAGCAACCTGGCCACGTCATCGCAGTTCGTCTGGTACGTGGACCCCGCTACGCAGGAACTTGAGTTTCACGTCCCGAGTCTGACCGCAGCACCGTTCTCGCTGGTTACGGAAGACATCAACTGGGATTCAATGAAGTGGGAGCAAAACCGGCAGGACTTCCGCAATCGGCAGATTATCCAACTATCAGCAAATGCGTTTGCCAACTCCTCCGAACTGTTCACCGGCAACAGCGTGACGGACACTTTCACGCTGCGAGAATTGCCGACTCAAATTGTAGCGGCGTGGGTTACGCAAAACACGCAGAACACGGCGGTTGGCACGTTCGCCGGACTGCCGGCAGACGGCGACACGATAACCATCTCCTATCCGGCTGGTGGCTCCACGTACAACTGGGCGATAACGGCACCGTACACTGTGGGCCAGATCATTATCGACCCGGCTGGGCATGTCCAGAGGGTGACAATTCCTGGAACATCTGGCGGCACCGAACCGGTATGGAACTACACTGGCGGGGCAACAGGGCCGGATGGAACAGTATTTTGGATTGACCAAGGTATTAGCGGCGGCGGCGACTTTGCAAACACGGTTTACACGTTTGTGACCACCCTGGATAACCGGGAGTGGGGCCAAGTGTTGATCGGGGCCACGGCGGCAGCATGCGCGACGAATCTGGTGTACGCTCTGAACGCCACGGAATCTCAACGCGGCTTGACGTATTCGATGCCGACGTGGGAAAACCCTTTACTGAATGCGGACGCTCCGGCGGCTGGCGTGTTCACCGTCCGCAACAAAAGCGCGGGACAGGGGTACATCGCGGCGTTGGCGGAAGCGACGACCAACTTTTTATGGTCTGCAGCACTGACTGCGGGCGGCTCGACTACTTTCGGGACCGAAACTCTTCAGGTAGCAGTGGAAGGAACCAGCAACACCGCAAACTTGTATTACACACCGGGCAGCGCGTCTGTTGAACTTGCCAGCGTGACGGGCTGGCCAAAGATATCCGGCATTTCGCTGTTAACGTTACCACTAGACTCTAGTTGGTTTCTGCAGGTTGAGTACAACCGGCTGGGCGGCGATTGCATCGTGGTGGAGGATACCGCTCTGGTTCAGGCGCGGGCCGCAATTGAGGACGGCACCGGAAAGTATCAGCAGAAGATTTCCGACACGAACAACACGAGCGCTCCGACCGGTTTACTGGCGGCGCAACAGGCGCTGGAAGCCTATTCAACTCTGCCGGTATCGTTTTCGTTTGACACCTACTTTCCGGGTCTGACACCAGGGCAATACCTGTCTATTGCGCTGGAAGACAAACCAGTCGGCATCGCAGCGTTAGTCGGATCAGTAGCTTCTCCCGTCGATTACGTGATTCAGGAAGTCCAGGGCAAGCTGATCGAGGTTGACACCTATCTGGACCAAGCAGGAATGCCAGCCGGGGCAAACGCGGGACACTACCTCTACACGGTGACCGTGATAAACGTGGGCGTCATCGGGTCGTATCTGGACTTCTGGGCAGGAATGGGCGGCGGATCTGGCGGCAGTTCGTCGGGGGCCGTGGTAGCGGGCGCGGCGCCAGCAGGTGTGGCAACGGCTACAGTGACCAGCGTGGCGCTTACGGCTCCGACTCAGTTTGCGGTGACAGGTTCTCCCGTGACGTCTGCCGGCACCTTGGCTATTGCCTGGAACACACAAACGGCAAACACCGTGCTGGCGGGACCGACTGCAGGCGTGGCGGCAGTTCCGACATTTCGGGCGTTGGTTGCAGCAGATATTGGTTTCTCGTTTGTCACGAGCGTGGGAATTACGCTCAGCGGCCTGTCCGCGTTGTTTACGGTTTCCGGATCTCCGGTTACGTCGGCTGGAAGCATCACGTTAAGCATTGCAACCGCACTGGGTAATGTGGTTTATGCGGGCCCAACATCCGGTCCGGCTGCGGCTCCCACGTTCCGCAGTTTAGTAACATCAGATATTCCAAACCTCAGCGCAACGTATCTGACGGTTGCAAACAATCTGAGCGACGTTCCAAATGCGGGAGCGGCTCGCGCTAATCTGGGATTGGACTCGATGGCACAGCAAGCGGTTGGCGGCAGTGACAGTTTTGATCCGGCAACTAAAACGTTAATCGTATTTACGAATGGAGTGTTTCAATACGCATCATGACAATCACAGTCAAAGAGATTCTGTTAGCAGTCGATTCCGGGGCGCTGAAGCGTCTGGCAGGACAGCCTATACCAGCGATGGGCGCGTGGAAGCTGCGACGCATCCTGCGGCTTCTAGAGGCCGAATACGGGGCAGCGGCGGCGGCACGGGTTGCGTTGATGACGGACGCAAACAGCATTCCTGTCAATGACGGCGCGGCGCGGATGGTGAAGCCGGAGTTTGCGGCAGCGTTCGAAGCAGATGCGGTATTTGCGCAGATCGTGACGCTGGACTGCGAACCGCTGCCGGTTGATCTGTTAGCCGGGGCAACGATCTCGGCGTCTGACATGGAACTCGTTTCAGCATTGCTGACCTAGAGGACAAGATTAAAATGAAATACGCCGCGCTGCTTGCCATCCTGATTACGTCTGCGTGTCGCTCACGCGATGTCGCCACCGTGCCCGTGCAGGTTTGCACAAACGACTATGCGTTGTGTGCCGCGACAAATTGCACGCCGGGAAAGGGTCAAATTACGGTCAATACGATGGGCGCCGTGACAACGTGGCAAGCGGCAGATTGCCTGTGTCCAATTATGCGTGGGCCGTCCGTATCGTCTCCCGGCACCGGCAACATGCCAGAGGGCAACAAGTGCGTAGATCCAGTAGTTGATGGCAAAACGGGCGTTTGGAGCGCGTACTCAATCAGAAAGAACATCCCGCAGGCTCCTGACTGGAAACACAGAACGCCCGCTCAGCCGTATGTGTGCGACACGCTGCCTGAAGGCATGGCGCAGTGTTATTCGCTTGCCTGTAGTCCCGCTGGCGAGGCAATCGGACCAGACGGCAAGCCAACGGGTGTGATGCTGGCGTCGTGCAAATGTCCAATAAACGAAGCGCCTAACGGACAGGCTGTTGACGTGGCGACAACACCGATCATTACCCAGGCTGCGACCTGCAATTTGCCGGTGGGCGGGCCTGCGCCAGACGTCAACAGCAAGGCAAACGCTCTGTTATTGCAGTAGATATGCTTTATTGCTATGCTGGTTGGCATGGCAATCAAAAAACGAGCAACAAAGAAGGGCACGGCACCGGGCGTAACGCTGATGACCGTGTGCGTTCCACGTGAAACACACCGGGCGATGAAGGCGCGGGTGGACGCGGATACAAGCGTTTCCAGCCTGTGCCGTGAGGTTTTGGAGGCGTGGTTTGGCGTTGGCAGACCGGCACCTGAGAAGCTGGAAACCATTGCACCGGGCGCGGAACACGACTGGGCGCGGTTCACGTTTCACTGCCCGGATATCCTGCGTGAGCGGGGCACTACAGAGATGCAGCGGCGGGCCACCACTGGACCGGTTGGGCGTGGCAAACCTCGGCAACTTCCGACCGCGCTGGCATGGCTGCTGGTGCAGCGTTTCGGGCCGGTAGAAAATACCAGTTGCATTTAACTCAGTACGTATGTATTATTAGATTGTCGCTTGTAGGAGGGCGGCCACATGGAAAACCTTCACCCTGTTTTTGCACCAATCGTCGCGGGCTGGATTTCAGCGGTAACTCCGGTTGCGCGAGTATCGAAAGACGTTGACGCCAGCGAGTTCGGGCCGGAAGAATGGCACGAAGAACGGCTGGACCACCACGCGACGGAAGAACGCTGCGCTCATTGCGTCCGGGAGTTTTATACGGATCGGCTGGTAGCGACGACAGCCGGGAAACTGTGCTTCACCTGCATTCTGGACTACGAAGAAGGGGGCCAATAATGGAAGCATTGATTGCACAATTGCAATCCAGGCTGCTGGACGCGCAGGCATCCCGAACCATATGGATGGAGCGCAGCAAGGATAATGCTCGCGAACTTAACGAGGCCTATGACGCCATGTGCGACATAGCGCAGATGCTGGATTGTGCTGAGGACTGGCCGTCCATTAAGGCGGCGTTGGCCAGCAGGCTGTCTAAATGCTCGTAGGAGCAGACGGACGCACGATAACTGGCGCGGTGCCGGACACGCGGCTGGTGGAAGTTGTTCGGTCGGTAGCGTTTAAATTAAACCTTGGCAACTACCAGAGCATGGATTTCTTTTGCTCTCAGAAGGCTCAGTGTCCGGCTGATGAGGTGGACGCGGTGAGTGCCGATTTATACGATTGGTGCTACGACCAGGTAATGGATGCAGTAAAAGACGTTCAACGGAAACAGGCGGCAAAGGCCGCGAGGGAGCAGCGATGAAAGCGGAGTATACAAGCAGTAACGGGCGGCTTAAATTTGCCGTCGAGGGCGCGACACCGAAGGATTTGTTTGGCGAACTGGCCGGCATTCAGGAAGTGTTTGACGCGGAGAGCAGATGCGGATGCTGCCAAGCCGACGACCTGCATTATCGGGTTCGAACGTCGGTAGCGAAGGCCGGGAAAAATGCTGGCAAGAGTTACGACTATTACGAATTGATCTGCATGGCATGTAACGCTAAGTTCTCATTTGGGCAAAGCATGGACCTCAAGAACTTGTTCCCGAAGCGGCGCGAGGACGGGAAAGCGCTACCCAACGGAGGCTGGTCAAAGTACGATTCAAACTCAGCAGCGGGACAGGAATACGCAGACGAACACCAGAGGGCGCAACCGGCGGCGGCGATGCCTCAGGCTGGCGGTAACGAGCTTGCCGGGTGGCTGGATCGGCTCGACCGCGATACCAACAAGTTCCCTGCCATTTGCGAGATCTTGCTGGAACGCCTAACTGAATGCGGGTCTACAGCGGTACGGGAGTATGACCGGATTGCGGAAGCGTTCGGCCAAAAAAAACGCGTGGAACTGGAAGACTATAAGGCGTGCGTTTGCGATCTGCACGCGGCACTGAAGCGGTTTGAGAAGTAGGAGAATAACGATGGCGCGACCACGTAAAAGCACTAAAGACGACTGGCTAGACCAGTTCGCGGACTGGGACACGGAAACACAGGAGCTCCTGATTGATACGTGCGAACTTCTGCACCGTCAGGCGAAGCGCAGGGAAGGGCGGAAGGGTGCGGGTGCGGAGCCTGCACAACTTCCGCTGACTACGGAGGAATTAGCAGCATGAGCATGACGTTATGGAACATAGAGCAGGGACTAGCAGACCTGTTTCAGCAACGCGAAGAACTGACGGTGCCGGAAGCGTCCGGTATTGAATCATTTGTTGAACTGCAGGAGGTAGACCTTGCGATAGCGGCGTACATGAAGGCCGAAGTCCAGAAGGTGGACGGCGTGCGCGGCTGGTGGAAGTATCTGGAGATGATGCGGGACGCGGCAAAGAATGAGGCTCGGACCATGCAGGACCGGGCCCAAGCTTTTGACCGGCAACTGACCGTCCTGAAATCCGCGATTCTGGTGACGCTGGAAGAGATGGAGTTCCGGGCCGGGAAGCCTCGCAAGCTGGAAGGCAAAACGGGAAGTATCTCTTTGGTAGGGAATGGCGGCCGGCGACCTGTCGTTATCACTGATGAGGCTCTGATACCGGATGAATACCGAACGGTCACGGTGAAGATGAACGCGGAGTTGTGGCGGAAGGTTTGCGCTGCGTTGCCGGATCTTGCAGGGCTTCAGGAGTGCAAAAAAGACCCAAACCTGACGACGATTTACAACGCGCTGGAGTCTGGCATGGATGGCGTCCCTGGGGCCGTTCTTGCGCCTTTGGGATCTCACGTAAGGGTTAAGTAACCGCCTGATGACCGAGAAAGCATACCAGGAACTTTGTGCTCGGGCCGGTATCTCACCATTGGCCGGCTCGGGCAAGGCAAAGGCGCACAAGTACAACGCGGTGAAAAAGACCGTGGACGGGGTGACGTTCGATTCAGCCGGTGAGGCTCGGGCGTTCGCGTTGCTCAATTTGTGGCATAAGGTCGGGGCAATCCAGAGCCTGGAGCGGCAACCACGCTACACGCTTATGGATGGCTACGTTGACGCCACGGGGCGCAAGGTGCGAGCTATGGAGTACGTGCCGGACTTCCGCTTCATCCGCGATAACAAAATCGTTGTGGTGGACTTCAAGGGTATGAAAACGGAAGCGTACAAGCTCAAGGCGAAGCTGTTTCGGCAGCGATACCCGTATCTGGTGTTTGAAGAGTGGGACGTTACCACGCTGAAGCAAAACGGAGTATAATGGGTTTGTCGGATTGATCCCCGACGCGGATTGGAATTCACCCGGCTTGCAGCCTACCTCCTGCGGGCCGGGTCCATTCTCAAAACTTTGAGGTAGAGAGGTAGATCAATGACAAACGAGACGGCGCAACCTGCGCCAAAAACAGAACACGCATCGATACGCGCCGTGCGGGCGTTTGTGCAGAAGCACGCGCCACAACAGAGCCCAAAGGACGTGGAGCTATTCATCAACGACCTGATGCGGCTGTTGCGCGTCGTGATCCGTGAGGCGGCGCATGAAGTCACCAGCTACATGCTGCAAGGTCTGCGGCGATGAAGGCGTACAAGTCTCCAGCGTTTCAATTCTACCCGGATTCTTGGCTCTCTTCGATGGACATTACCCTTATGACATCAGCCGAAGAGGGTGCATATATTCGCCTCTTGTGCCATGCTTGGCTTTCTCCAGATTGCGGCCTTCCAGCCGACTCCAGAGCGCTTCAGACTTTGTCTAGACTTGGCTCAGCATGGTCAAAAAGCGAAGCCACCATCAGGGCGAAGTTTCGACAGGAAGACGGGCGCATATACAACGACAGGCTTCTTGCAGAACGTAGCAAACAAGAGGTTTGGCGTGAGAAAAGCAGCGCAGGTGGTAAGCGCTCAGGTGCAACCAGACGTGAAGCAAACCACGAACCAAAAACGAAGGGTGGTTCACTTTTGGTTGACGATTTACATGAACCAAATGGCAACTCTTCTTCTCCGTCTCCATTTCCAGTAAATACAAAAGCAAAAACACACACACCAACAGCGGCAAAAACCGCCGCAGTGTCTGTGATCGATCCGGTGGAAGGTTGGTTCTCTCAGGAGTTCTGGCCTGTCTATCCCCGGAGAGAGGCGAAGGTCGCAGCCTTGAAAGCAGCTCGGGCTGTGCTGAAAACTCCAGAACTTCGAGCGGCGGCTCTCCGGGCGCTGACGTTGCAGCTTCCGGACCTGACCAGCAGACCGCCAGACAAACGACCTCACCCGGCGACGTGGATTAGCGGGCGGCGGTGGGAAGATGAACCGGCGTTGCCGTTTATCTCGATGCCACGATCTAGCGAGAACGGTAACGGGAAAATTGGGTTTGAGGAATCGGTAGAGCGAGAATTACAGAAACGGTTTATGGAAGGGCGTTTATGATCGACAGCAAACAGGCGACGGCAGACATGGCGCGGCTTTCAGTGTTGAAGTTTTTTCCGGCAGACCAAACGGCGCGGACTGAGATTATGCTAATGGCGTGCGAGATGGCGCAGACGAACGAGCAGGTGGCATGGCTGGCCAAACGGTGCATCCAGCTCTGGAACGAATGGGAAGGGCCGCGAGAGATGCGGGCGGTGTTTTGTTCGAGATATCAACCGGTAGATGGGATTGAAGCGTATTCGCAACTTCAACGGTTCAACGACGGAATCCCAAGTGAGAAGGCATCGGAGCCGTTGCAACTCGGCGGGGCGACAGTGCGGCAGATTGCAGGGCCACGGGACACGGCGGATGACCTGACAGCGGCGGCCAGTATAAGGCCGGTAATCGAGGCGATGGCGCGGGCGAAGGACATGCAACGGAGCAGGACGGTTCGGGTCCCAAGTATCCCGCTAGTGAATTTGACCGATGCGAACCGGATCACAGCAGCGGATATTGAACGGGCCATGCGCGAGGCGGGCCGATGATCGACCTGAAAGCAGCACGGGAAACCATGCAGGGCTTTAGTGGGATGCCGGGGCTTCCGGACTCGAAAGAAGCCCTGAAGGCTCGAACAGACTCACTGCGGCAGAACGCCAGAAGCATCGGCCACGCGGCGCGGGTGGTAAAGGCCTTGCGGGAGCAGGAGAAGTTTTATCCCAGCGTCCAAGCGATTTACGATATGTGCCAGCAGACACCGGATGACGAGATCATTACCAGCGTGGCGATGGAATGCAACTGGTGCGGCGGCTCCGGGTACATCATCGTGTACGGGGAGTTTGATACCTCAGCAGCGTGGAAGTGCCGGCACGATGGATCCGCACCGTCAAACGTCGGGCCGGTGATCGTACCAGCCCTAGCGGCGCATTATCGGCTGGAAGCGGTGGAAGCGGAAGCGCGGCGACTGGCGCGGGCATCGGTGTTCGCGTGACAGCCGATCTCCAGCGATGCCGGGACGAACAGATCCGATGCGTCACGCTGCTACTGGCGGGGCATCCGGAGCAACACGGCCTGCAAATGGGACTGGCGGACTGGATGGCAGAAGAAATTTTGCTATTGACGGAGCAGCCCGTAACGCTGCATACTGAAACGGAACGGCAGGGGCTTCGAATCCCTGCTTCGAATGATCCGGGTGGCGTCTCTCCTACAGGCACCGCCCGGGCATTCGACACCTGTGGAGAGGTGATACATGAAGCGCACACCATTAAAACGCAAAAGCAGTAAACCGATACGCCGCGCTGGCGGGGCCGTCCAGAACCCGGATTACTTAGACTTTATCCGGCAGTGTTGGTGCGTTTTAACGGCTACCGGCGATTGCGTTGGGGCCGTTGAGGCGGCGCACGTCGGGGACCGGGGACTCGGGCAGAAATGCCGGGATCAGGAAACCATTCCACTTTGTGGATACCATCACCGAACGGGGCCGGACTCCCAGCACGTCATAGGGAAAGCATTCTGGGACCACCACGGCATCAACCGGGCAGATCTAGTGACGCTGTACCAAGGCATCTTCGAGGGCGCGGGAGGTGGGAAGTCATGATCCTGAACCGATGCGCTTCATTACCCGGCGACTGTCGGGCAACCGTCAACCCTCGGCATGTTGTGGCGGAAATAGCCGAACGTCACGGGCTGACACCAGCGCAGGTCCGGGGGGAATGGCGATACCCGGACCTCATGGCAGCGCGGCGCGAGATTGCTTTGAGACTCCGGGCTGAAGGGTTCTCATATCCGGCAATCGGACGGGCGCTGGCGCGGACGCACGCTACGATAATCACGATGCTTGGCAACGTGGGGCACCCGCAATCGCGGCGGCGGGACTGGCAAGCTCAGGTATGAACTGGCATTATGCACCTGGTATGGCGATGCGGCGGGACTTCGGAACCGGAACGTGTCCGCACTGCCTGAAGCCGTTCACGCTTGCGAATAAGAACCAGATTACGTGCGGGGGCGACGGTTGCCGACGGGCTCAGGCAAGAATCACAGATCGGGCGTGGAAGCGTGGGAAGCGGAAGGCCGATGCTAATTGAAACCACGTACTACATCCTGCCGATGCGCGACATACGCACCGTTGGCGGCGCAGTGTGTGCAGATCCGTGCGAACTCGATCAGGCTCAGTTCTGGGGGGTGTACAAACTGGAAAGCGACGGATGCTCAGAGTGGGTATCTGACCATCCGTCGCAAAATGAAGCTGACGCGGCTATAGACCGCATTCAGCCAGCAGCGCGTCCGGAACCTGCCTGCGATACTTCCGGACGAGCGTCTGAGCCAGAGCAGCCTGTTTTGGCGTGAGGCGTCCGCAATCGGCAAGGCTGTGACCGATCATGCCGTCTAACCGGGAGAACCCAACACCGTTAAGCGTCTTTGCTTTGTCGGGGTCCAGATCCGCAACCAGCTTGAGCGCTTGGTGTATCGCTGCAATCTGCGAAGCCGTCAGCGTCTCTGCGATCTTGGCGTACTTCGTCCGGGGCGTGTCCTGCGTTGCGGCTTCCGACCGTCCGGGAACTATCGGCGCTTCCATCAGCTCGACTTGCTCTGGTGTCAGCCGTTCCGGGTGCTCACGGTCCAGTGCTGAATCAATGACATTCTGCTTTGCCACCAGCCGTTTCGCCATCGTTGCCGCGATTGAACCCTGTATCACCAGATGCTCACAGAGCACGCTATTACGCTGGCCGATGCGGTTACAACGATCTTCAGCCTGCGACATGTTGCCGGGCACCCAGTCGAGTTCTACAAACACAACATGCCACGCTGCGGTGAGGGTAATCCCGACACCGGCAGACTGAATACCGCCGACGAATACCCGGCAGTCCGGATCGTTCTGGAAGCGGTCAGACTCGGCCTGACGCTCCATGATGGGAGTTTTTTGCGTGATCGAAGCGGTTCCGATACCTTCCTCAGCCAGTGCGGAAAGCATTCCGGCCGCCACGTCGCCGTGGTGACAAAACACAACGACTTTGTGCGAATCGTCAGCCTTTAGCGCGGTGAGAACGTGCTCAACCGCGTGCGGTAACGTCGCCATCGCTGTTTCATGCCGCAGCCGGGCCATCTCGGTAAACGCAAACGATGCGCCTTTCTTCAGGGCTGCGACTGCGGCGGTGTACGCTTCCTCTGATTCCGCCTTTGCAAGCTCCACGGCGGCGCGCAGGCGCTCCAGTTCTTCTTCGTGGGACTCTGCGGCATCCGACTCCTCCGCAATCGCGTCAGACGCCGAATCCGCCTCAAGTTCGATGACCACGCGCCGTTTCGCCGGCAGTTCGGTCAAAACCTGCGTTTTAGTGCGGCGGATCATGATCGACCCGCGAAGCTCCCGCTGCAGTTCGTCCAGGTTCGTAGCGCCGTTTTGGTCGTATCCTGCGCCTGGGTAACCGAACGATCCGGTGAACTTCTTCGCGTAGACGTAGAAGCTTTTGAATATCTCGTGATCCGGGGCCAGCCAGTGAAACAAACCGAAACCCTCACTCGGGCGGTTTGGTATCGGCGTGCCAGTCATGCCGACCTGCAAACGTCCGCGAACACCGGGCGACGGCTCGACCTTCTGGCGTTTGGCGGTGTAGGGGTCCATGCCGAAGATTGCCAGCGTCCGCTTTGATTCCCGGTTCTTGAGGTAGTGAGCCTCGTCAATTGCCACCAGGTCCCACAGTTCGGCCTGAATCTTCGCAGCGTGCTTCGTCGCAATGTCAAAGTTCATGATCACGATATCGGCGTAGTTCCCGGGCCAGCTCTGGCCGGAAGCAATGCCGATGCGGAACTTACGCACCAGCCATTTGTTGAGTTCGCGCATCCAGTTCTGTTTCAGGGTGGCGGGACAAACGATCAAAACCCGTTTCACGTCGGGGCGGGCGTTGATCATGCCGATGACCTGAATAGTTTTCCCGAGTCCCATATCGTCCCCAAACAGGACGTTTCCGCGCTTCAGGGCGCTGGCGATCCCGGCTTTCTGGAAGGGCAGGTAGTCCAGACCATCGGGGGCCGGAAGCTCAACGTCGGCGGATGCGGCGCGGGATTCGTCCACCAGGGCGGCGCGTTCTTTGCCGATGCGCTCAAACTCAGCCCGCTTCGCAAGTTGCGCGGCTGGGTCCATGAGCAGCTTAGCCACGTCCTCCCGGCTGGTCCACCAGTGCCGCTGCTGAGGGTCCCACCGAAACCCGGCAGACTTTGCGTGCTCCCGCTGCGCGTAGGGGATTGTGACGATCCAGCGGATGCCGTCACGGTTAACGGGAAACGTCATGCGGACGCTCCCGCAATGAACAGATCAAACTGTGCAGCCCGTGCCAGCTTGCCATTTTTGCCACGGACCAGAGGCGGGAAATCAAACGAAACATAGCCGGAAACCTCATGGCCAGTGACTATCGGGATAATGCGCTGTGTTTGCAGGTCAAATATCGGCAGCCCAACGTGATGAGCTATCCCGCATTGTGAACACAAAATGGGCTTGCCGAAGCTGCCGTCCAACTCGTGACCGGTGCTCGATGCCGGATCAAACCACGCGTTCTCGGCAGTGTTCGGGGCGCTCATGCTACACCCAGTTCGAATTTGAGCTTGGCGGCGATTGTAGTGTAAATAGAATCCGGGTCACCGGCGGCCTTCGCGATATTTAATTGCAGTTCAAGCAACTTGTAAGCGTGAAGTTTTGCGCCAGTCAGCCGATTTACATCGGCGCGGCGTGCTGCAATCCTATCCATGTCAGTGGCAATCTGAGCGATTGTTCGGGTTGTATTTGCCATTACCGCACCGTCCTGAATGATTTCGTCGCCAGCCGGGTTTCGTCGGAGCATTCGCGGTGTAAGAACTTCTCGCCAGCCGCTTCGATAAAACCAGCCTTCTTTCCGTTGCGCGTCACATATACGCGCTCAGCGTCGCCAGACTTCCACCAGTTCGTTTTCAGCCCGATCTTCGCGGCGTTGATTGCGTCTGCGATACCAGCCAGCTTAGATGCTGACTTTGCAGCGCTGCGTTCTTCGTGCGCTGCAATCATCGTGTCGTTAAATAAATGAGCGGCGCGGGCAAGATCAAAGTTTTTCATTGCGTTTAGGCCTCCTATAGCCTTGCCCGGCTGGCCCGGTGGTCGCCGGTCCTGCCTGACACTTATTAATTTACCATGCGCTATGTATTATTGCAACAGGAAAGATTGCGGTTTGCGAAATCAGGCGGCTTCAAGTACCCTTACAGCAGATGGCCAAACGTAAACCCGCACCAGAGCACCCGGCGCTGACGATTGAGTACTGGCCGATAGACCGGCTCCAGCCATACGAACGCAACCCGAGGCGCAACGACAAAGCTGTGGGCCAGATGGTCGCGTCGATCAAAGAGTACGGGTTCACGATCCCGGTCTTGGCGAAGTCTGACGGGCTAGTAATCGACGGACATCTCAGGCTGAAGGCTGCGGTTCAGATGAAGCTCGCAGAGGTGCCAGTGATCTCCTGCGACACCTGGACCGAGGCTCAGGTGAAGGCGTTCAGGCTGATGGTGAACCGCTCCGTTGCGTGGGCCGATTGGGACATGGACGCACTGGCTTTGGAGTTCGGAGACCTGAAGGCGCTCGACTTCGACCTGACGCTAACCGGGTTCGATGCAATTGAATTTGGCGAGTTCTCTGGGGTGAACCAGCCGGAGTTTGACGAGAACGCAGCAGCGGACGTGAAGTATCAGGAGTGCCCAGCGTGCGGGCATCACTTCCCGAAATGACCTATCCTGAGATACTGACGGAGGCATGGCAGCAGCACTTGGCACCGCGTGCGCCGGATGCGCCAACGGTTATCAGTCTGTTCGCCGGCTGCGGCGGCTCTAGTCTCGGTTATTCGATGGCCGGATTCCGCGAACTGCTGGCAGTTGAATGGGATGACAACGCAGCGGCCACGTTTCGCCTGAATTTTCCAGACGTGCCGGTCTATCACGGCGACATCACAAAGCTCGCTAGCGTTGACCTGATGCAACTGGCAGGCATCGGGCCCGGTGAACTGGACGTGCTCGACGGTTCTCCACCGTGTCAGGGATTCAGCACAGCCGGAAAGCGCAACATGGACGATTCACGGAACCAACTATTTCACGAGTTCACGCGAATTCTGCGGGATCTTCATCCGCGGGCGTTCGTGATGGAGAACGTGTCCGGCATGGTCAAGGGCAAAATGAAGCTGATCTTCGTTGAGATCCTGAAGGAGTTGAAGGCGTGCGGGTACCAAGTGTCGGCTCGGCTCATGAACGCCATGTATTTCAATGTTCCGCAGGATCGGGCGCGCATGATTTTCATCGGAACACGAGAAGGTGAACCAAGTCATCCGGCGGCAGCATCAAAGCCGATTACGATCAGAGATGCCGTGAACTCGCCATTAGGAACAATCGGATATATCACTGCCAGCAATGAACGGCATAGCATCGCAAAACGATCGCCACTTCGTTCCTTGAATCGCCCAATGGCCACGATCGTCAAAACAGGCAATAGCCGGATGATGCAGCCGTGGAAAGTCGAAGCGATTACCGCTCACGAAGTTGCTCGATTCGGAAGTTTCCCAGATGAGTATCAATGGATCGGGAAAGTTAATGAGCGAGTCGGAAACAGCGTTCCTCCGCTCTTTATGCGGGCTATCGCAGGGCACGTTCGGAGTCACGTTCTGCAAAGTTCTAAGAGTTTTTCCCGTACATAAAAACGAAATGGCCAGACCTTCATATCAACCGACCGACCAAGACACGCGCACCGTGCAGACTATGGCGGCCTGCGGCTTCCCTCATGCGGAGATCTGCACGATCTTGGATATCGACGAGAAGACGCTGCGAAAACACTTCCGCGACACGCTGGACAAAGCGATGATCCAAGCCGACGCCAAGGTATCCCAAACGATGTTCCATATGGCGACATCGGGCGAACATCCCGGCATGACGGCATTCTGGATGAAGGTACGCCGGCGCTGGAAGGAACCGGCAAACGATCACCGCTTTGTGGACGAGTCCGGCAAAGACCGTCCATTCCTCCTATCTGATGCAGACAGGCTGATTGCGGAAGCTGATGCCGAAATTAACAGCAGAGAATAGAGCTAGATTTCTTCTCGACCCGGTAGAGTTCCAGCGGACGCAGTTGAGGCGCAGACTCTGGGCCAAGCAGCGCGAGATCCTGCATTCCACGATCACCAGACCGCTCACGACGGTTAAGGGGTGCCACGCATCCGGTAAGACGTTCGCGGCGTCCGGGCTCCCGCTCTGGTGGCTGGTGCGGTACCGGAGGAACTCAAAAGTCTTTGTCACGGCTCCGACCGAACGGCAGGTGAAGACGTTCTTCAAAGACGTTCGGGTAGCGTGGGACGCGGGGCCGGTGAAACAGTTGCTGCCGATGCCGTCAACGCTCGGGCTCAACGTGGCACCAGACCGCTACGCCTACGGGGCCAGCTCATCGGCCGGCGTCAACATCCAAGGGCTGCACGGTGAGCATGTATTAATCATTTGCGACGAGGCTCCCGGTATCGGCTCTGAGATCTGGGATGCAATCGAAGGCATTCGCTCAGGCGGCAACGTCCACGTGCTGGAGCTGGGTAACCCGGTGGTGCCTTCCGGGCACTTCTACGACTCGCATACAAAAGACCGGGCGATATTCAACTGCATCAGCATCAGCGGATTCGACACGCCCAACCTGCAGAACGAACTGACCGGGCTGCCACTGACAGAAGAAGAACTGTTGAACCTTGACGAAACCCGGCTGGCGCGTGTAGCAGATCCGGGCCTGATAACGCGGGCGTGGATTCGAGAACGTCATAAGGTGTGGGGGCCGAAGCATCCGAAGTACTTGAGCCGCGTGCTGGGTGAGTTTCCCGGCAACGACCCGTATAGCGTTTATCCGCTGGCGTGGATTGAACGCGCAAATCGCGTGCCGACGGATCTGGAGATACAGCAGAACAGCGGGGAGCAGATTCAGATCGGTATCGACGTTGCGGGCCCGGGGTCCGATGAAACCGTGCTGGTAGCGCGGCGCGGCGGGCAGATCCTCGAAACACACGCATTTTCAGATAACGACCCACGCGGGCCAGTGGCCAACATCCTGCATCGGTTCCGGAGTGCCGGACGGCTCGGGCTGGTGGTAATCGACATTGCAGGCATCGGGTATAACTTTGCGCTTCACATGGCCGACCAGCGGTTTCCGGTGTATGGGTTCAATGCCGGGTTTAGCGCCATTGACACCCTGCAGTACGTCAATCAGAAGGCTGAAACGTATTGGCAGTTCAGGGAATATCTCAGAGCCGATGCAATATCAGGCTTGGTGGACGAAGAGACATCGGCGCAACTCTCGACGCTTAGATATCGAGAGAACAGCCAAGGGCGCACTGAGATTGAGACGAAGGACCAACGCAACCAGCGCGGCATACCGGGGAGCCCTGACCGGGCAGAGGCGACGATCATGGCGTTTATGCGGGTCCGACCTCAGCAGCAGGAGCGGTCACTGCCCGGCTACGAGATCTCACCGATATAATTCCTGCTTGCAATTAACTGTAAGCGTAGTGTAAGTTATTGGTTGTGGATGATTACGACAGCGGAGCATATTGCCGTCATTGGCAAGCGCCAGAGCAGTGCCATAAGAATTGCGGCTGTGGTCACAGTTGCGGACTACACGATTGGGACGGCGAATGTATCGCGGAGTTGTGCCAGTGCAAGAAATGGACGGAGCGAAATGAAACAGATAAACGTCCCGGTTGAGGATGAAGTCTACGAAGCAGCCAAGCTGCTGGCGGCGAAATGCGGAATGCTGCTAAAGGCGTGGGTAGCGCGGGCAATCCTGAACCAGGCGGCAAAGGAGCGAAACGATGGAAACAGTTAAAGCGGACATCGGCGTTTGGCCGGGTGTCATGTATGTGATAGGGCTGGTGGTTGCGGTGCTGGCAATGTGGCGCTGGGATATGCGCCAGATGCGAAAGGCGCGGCGCGAAGCCGAACTGATGCGTCAACATGTCAAATTTATCAATGATAAAGGGCAGGGGAAATGAAGGAAGCTGTGCTGGCCATAGGTGCTGTAATAATTGGAGCGGCAGTTGCATTTGTGCCGATTATGCTTTGTTTGGTAGGTGGCGAATGAAGGTTGGGTGCGTGATGCTCATGTTGCCGGGGCGCGAGGCTTTCCAGCACCAAGCGGTGGCGTGCTTCAGCAGTCAGACCTATACCGGCGGGCTCAGGCTGCTGACGTTGCCTGCTGACCCGGCGCGGACTATCGGGGCGATGCGGAACTATGCGAACTCCCTGCTCACCGATTGCGAGATCGTGTGTCACTGGGATGACGACGATTGGAGCCATCCGAACCGAATCGCGGAGCAGGTTGCATTGCTTCAGGCGACCGGTGCGGATTGCGTCGGGTACAACGAGATGCTGTTCTGGCGAGGGCTGGCAGCGTTTCCGCAGGCCGAACCGATCAACGGAATCACGGTGTACAACGGTGGCGAGGCGTGGCTTTACAGCAACCAGAACCCGCGTTACGCGCTCGGCACCAGCCTGTGTTACTCACGCAAGGCGTGGGAGGCCCGACCGTTTCAAGACATCAATCACGGCGAAGATACGGAATGGCTGAAAGGTGTACGGTGCCACTCGGAAAGCAGCCTGCCAGCGTTGGGCGCAATCGCTGGTCCAGAGTGTGGACCGATGGCCAGGATGATCGCCCGGATTCACAGCGGCAACAGCAGCAGCGCATATGACCTGGCTGAGATGGTGCGACACAACGCCTTACCGGCGTCAGAGCGGCAGTGGTCACGTGTGCCGGCGTGGGACAAGGTTTGCAAAGAGGTAATGGAGCGATGAGACTGAATCTGGGATGTGCAGACCGTCGAATAGACGGATTCATCGGCGTGGATATCGCGACGGGGCCGGAAGTGGATGCGGTGGTAGACCTTGAGGGGCCGTGGCCGTGGCCGGATTTCAGCGTTTTGGAAGTGCGGGCGCATGACGTTGCTGAGCATATCGGAGACTGTTCTCACATGGTGACATTCTGCACGCAATGCCGCGATCATTGGATGCGGATGTACAGGGCAATCTATGGTGAACAGGCGGAACGCAAGGCTGCATCTGTGATATGCCGTCACCCGCTCGGGCGCATCCATTTCATGAACGAACTTCACCGGGTACTGGTACCGGGCGGGCTGGCACTGGTGGAGGTTCCGAGCGCGGCGCACGGCGTAGGTTTTATCACGGACCCGACACACAAGACGCCGTGGTGTTTCAGCTTGTTCAAGTACTTCGAAGCCGGGACGTTCGCACATCAGCGGCTGGCAAAGTCTTACGGGATTACGGCGGCGTTTCGTGTGCTGAACCTGCAGGAGATTGAAGTATCCGGCGAAGATCCACGGGAGCGTGTCTGGAAGATCATGGCAACACTGGAGGCGGTAAAGTGATGGGGCTCTCGGTTATCATTCCTTCAAAGAATGCGGTCAATCTTGCGGCCTGCATCACGGCTATCAGGGCGGCGGGTGAGACGTGCCGCATCATCGTAGTTGACGACGGGCTGCCGAACTATAATCATGGCATCGGGGCTGATGTGGTGCAGGGTCACAAGCCGTTCGTTTACTCGCGCAACATCAACCTAGGCATCTACGCAGCCGGTACCGATGACGTGATATTGCTTAACGATGACGCGTTGCTTCAGACGCCCATGGGCTTCTCGAAGATGTGGGAGCAGTCGAAGCGCCGGCCGCAATACGGCGTGATCGGTAGCGCTTGCAGCAACGTCGGCAATCCGCTGCAGAACCTGGTTCCAGAGCTGGCGAACGCGGATGCCGTCCGGGACGAACAGAGAACCTTGTGTTTTACCTGCGTCCTGATTCCACGGCGGGTGATCGACAAGGTCGGGTTGCTTGACGAGCGCTTCGTCGATTACGGCATGGACGACGATGATTACTGCCTGCGCGTACGATATCACGGACTCAGGCTGGCGATTTACGATGGCTGCTATTGTGACCACGGCAGCCTAATTAGCAGCTATCGGGGCGGACCACAAACAGGGGGTAACTTTTATCCAAACCTCAGGCGGTTCATTGCCAAGTGGGGCACCGACAATTGGGGACGAAGCCGCGACAATTCGCCGTTTTGCGACCTGTGGGAAGGTGAAGCATGAGCGAAGCATTGACGCTGGCGGGAATGATGGCGGTACCGGGTGCGGCGTTGCTGGTGCATCGGGCAGGGCTGGTGTACAGTATCCGAATGATTGCAAACTGGTGGTATGCTTTAGCGTTTGCGGTTGAGCACTTCCGAGCTGAGTTTCGGCGGCTGAATGACGAAGCGAGGCGGGCGTGAAGGTCTTGATCTTGGGCGCATCAGGGATCGTGGGCCAACATATGCGGCTCTGCGTCCCTGACTGCGTGGAATCGACGTGGATGCGTCAGACCGGAGACTTGATTACGTTCGCACCAATCGACGGCAATGATCTTGGGTTTGTTGGCGCTCCGGATGTGATCGTAAACCTCGCGGGTTGCTCAAACGTTGACGAGGTGGAACGTCATCCGATGACGCATTACTATGTAAACCGGGTATGGCCGGCGAATCTGGCGCGGTGGTGCGCTATGAACGGGCGCAAATTTATTCAGGTCAGCAGTCAGGCCGTTTACCAGTCACCCGGCAACAACATGGACCAGGTAAACGTCTACGGCCGGCAGAAGCGTGCTGCGGAGATGGCGACGCTGGAGAATGGCGGCATTGTGGTCCGTTTGACGTTCGTGCTTGGCATCAGGCCACTGCCGCACGTCGGGCGCAAGAACCCGCTGGAAGCAATGCTGGAAGGTCAAAGCCCGCAGGTCTGTGACCGGTTCTTTAGTCCGTTGTTTGCATGGGACGCCGCGGAATTGCTTTGGGATGCGGTGCTGATGGCGAAGCCGGGGGAGATCCGGCAACTTGGGGAGCCGATACGCACGACCCGCTGGGACATTGCCAAGCTGGTCAACGCGGACGTCACAGCGTGTTCACATGATGACTTTCCCGGGCTGGCGCCACGCGCCAGAGACACGATGTTCCTGCAGGGTTCGCACCTGCGGAGCTTGTACCAGATTCACCAGATAGTAGAGAGGGCACAAATGGAAGACAGAGCAATTGAACTGGCGCTATTCTTCGGAATTACGCTGGACCAGGCTAAAGGGAAACTCGGGGAGGGATTCGGCGCTCTGCACAATGCCGTGGCCGATGACTTCCGCAAGGCAAATCCGCAGGGCGACGACGCGCTGCTCAACTGGTACCGGACCACGGAAGCGTATATCTGGGAACTCTCGGCGTACCACGATGATCCAGGCTTCAATTACACCGGCATGTGCCGAGGTATCGTGGAGCGGCTGAAGGTTGAGCCGGGATGTTCTTCCGTGTTGGCGCTTGGGGATGGTATCGGAGACCTGACGCTAGCGTTGCACGAGGGCGGCTTCGATGCCGTTTATCACGATCTGGAAAACAGCAGGACGGCGGATTACGCAGCGTTTCGGCATTGGCGCAAGACTGGAACTCAACTGGTGACAGACACCAGCAACGGCTGGACAATGCCAATCGGATGCGAATACGACGCCATCTGCTCTCTCGACTTCCTAGAGCACGTGCCCAACGTGGAAGCTTGGGTGCGTGCCATCTTCGCAGCATTAAAGCCCGGCGGCCTGTTCTGTGCTCAGAATGCCTTTGCGTGCGGCTCAGGTCCGGACGGCAGCATTCCCATGCATCTTGCCGTGAATGACCGCTTTGAGCACGACTGGGATACACTGCTGACGGCGGTTGGGTTTGGACAGATCTCAAGCAATTGGTATCGGCGGCCAGCGTGAAACTGATAGCGGCAATGGTGGGAATGGTGATCTTGTATTTGCTGTGGAAAGGGTACATCGAAGAATGAAACCGACGACGCTGGGGGACTTAATGGACCGATGCTGGGACCGCATCAAGGCAAAGAAAGAAAAAGACGCGGCAGACAGAAAGGCGGCAAAGGATGCCTAAAATTGAGACATTTGACAGCGAAGGCAAGCCGAACGGCTGGGTGTTGCCGATATGGTCCGAACTGGATCAACCGGTTCTTAAACCTGGCCAGGTCTACGTAACCGCTATAGCGCCAAGGTCACGGAAGGGGCCGCATTTGCATATGAAGCGGCGCGGCATGTTCTCAGTAATTGCTGGCGCAGTAAGATTTCAGATGCCGATTAGGGATGGGTCCGCGCACGGAACACACAACGGGTACACTGTCAGGCCGGGGGATGCTGTTGTCGTTGTTCCAGCAGGGTGTCCGTGCGCTCTCTACAATTACGGAGACACCGAAGCGCTGGTGCTGAACATGCCGAACCCTTCATGGTCGAAAGATAACCCAGACGAGTGGCCGGTTACGCACTGGCAAGACCCGGCAGATTGGAAAATGCAATCGTGAGGCGTCTTGATATTGGAGTAGCCAGCTACAAGAACCCGACATGTTTGCGGGGCACGTTGGCCAGCATACAGGCGAACAGCTCGACCGACTGGCGGTGCTTTGTCCTGATGAGCCGCAACGACTCAGAAGAAAACGTTCAGGCGTGTCAAGTGGCGCGTGAGTTTGCAGCAGTCGATAACCGTTTTGTGCTGGTAGAACGAAGCGTGGCTCAGGATAGCTATTCAGGCGCGGTGAACGTCCTGTTTGACCTAGCGGAAACCGAATATGTCGCCTATCTGGACAACGACGTGACGATCAACACGCACGGCTGGGACGAAACGCTGTGCGGGTACCTGGACCGCTTCCACGAGATCGGCATGGTGCACCCGAACGGCGGGGCGGCTCCTATCGACCGCGGGCCGTACACAGAGATCATGTGGGCTGCAGGCTTCGCATGGATCATCAACCGGCACTGTATGGTAGAGACCGGGAGATTCGACGACACTATCGGGCACCAAAACGAATGTGATTACGCAATGAGAGTTCGCATGGCGGGGTGGAAGTGTGCGGCGGTGCCATCGGTATCGATCAGCCATCACGCGACGGCCACAAACGACCCGGCAGCGATTGAGCGTATCGGGCAGGGCGTCATGCAGTTCGTTAACAAGTGGTGCCGGTACTTCGGCGGCAAGAATTTGACGTATCACAGTCCCAACGTGCTCAGGTGGGATGACTGGCCGCCGAACGCGCTTTATCTGGAGGAATACTGGAAGCTGCGGTATCCGACGCTAAACGACGCGCCTGAAGTGTGGCACAGCGAAGGCCGAGACTACGACCTGATCCGGGTGCCACGATACAAAGACTTCTATCGCAAGAGGATAATCTGATGGACCGAATCTGCGTAAACGTGACTCACGATGTAATTTGTGGGCACCCGGTGAGCCAGCATGACAGCGGCGGATGCTGTGCGGCTATGCGGTGTCCGTGCTCACATCTGGCGTTGTCAAAGCAGGACGAATTTGACCCGGCTGAACCAAAAGGACCAAAGTCAATCCCATAAAAAGGCGGTATGGTATGGGATAATGAATCCATGTTCACTCAATTAGAATGGTCTGAAATCGTCTCAAAAGGTGTTGCGAAGGTTGAATCCATGAAGGCCGCCAACACGGTGGCATCCCCATCTGGATGCGTATTCTGGACTGCTGCAAATGTTCAAGGTTACGGCGTTGTGACGGTCAAAACTTCGGTTGGATGGCGAACGTTTCGCATAACGCGATTGATCGCAGCTGCGGCTGGAATGGTAGATATGTCCGATCCGAAGTCGATGGTATGCCACCGATGCGACAAACCTGAGTGCATCAACAGAGATCATTTCTTCAGAGGAACTCAAGCTGACAATCTTCACGATGCGAATGAGAAAGGCCGGATGGTGGTTCCTAACTTGCAGGGCGTGGAACATCCTCACGCCAAACTTTCAGAGGATCAAGTTCGAGCAATCAGATGCGCGTCTGGTTCACAGCGAGAACTGGGGCGACGATTCGGAGTGAGTCACTTCGCTATCGGGCAGATAAAACGCGGCAAACAATACAGGAGCGTACTATGACAGTTTTCGGGATGTTGAGGATTAAGGACGAGAATCGCTGGATTCGGCAGGTGATTGAGGCTGCGTTGCCACTATGCGAACGCATCTTCATTCTCGACGATCACTCGACCGACGCCACGCCGGAAATCTGCGCTGAGATGGGCGAACGCGTCACCGTCATCAATTCCGCGTTTGAAGGCTTCGACGAATCGCGAGATCGGGAATACCTGCTGTCGAGGCTGCTCAACAGCGTCGGAGATAACCACCTGTGCGGTGACGTGCACAGCCCGTTCTGGGCGCTAGCAATCGACGGTGACGAACTGCTGGACGGTGCCGGAGTTCAGGCTATCCGCGAGACGCTGGCAGCTACACCGTACCACGCGTTCAAGTTGCCGATTCGATATTTGTGGAACTCCGATCTTAGTCTCGTGACCACGCCGGGGCACCGCAAGGTTCGCATGGACGGGGTGTACCAAACGTTTGCCAGACCGTCAGTATTCAGGCTGATGAACACAAACTTCCGGTTTCAGCGAACGCCGTTTGGCAACGGGGCGAACTTTCATTGCTCCAGCATTCCGCAAGAACTGCTTCACGCGGCTCACGTACCGATACCTGGCGCTCCGCTTTGGCATCTTGGGTACAACTACTGTGAAGACCGCATCCGGAAATACGAATGGTACAACCGGCTGGACCCTAACAACGAACCGGAAGACCGTTACCGGCACATGGTAGCCGGGGACGTGCCAGAGGTAGACGCTGACGCAGTCCTAAAGCACGCGGGGCCGCTGAGGCTTGAAATGCTGTAAGCTGTGATTACTCCATTCGTTGAACTCCCTATCGCCGTCAGTCAGGCCTGCAAGCCGCTGGCGGCGTTTTCTTTGGTAGTCTGTAAGGCATATGAGAGAGACGGCAGCGTGAACGCGGTTGAGGTAGTGCGTTGCAAGTTTGCAACTTTGCAAGGCTGGCGGCTCGACTGGTCTGAATTCTCGCTGATATCTGGATGGGACACCGTGGCATCATTTGGCCGACGAATGTGCTCAATAGTTGTGATGGGAATCGGATTGTTCATATCAAATCCGTTATCGATGCCGTCTCAAACACCGATGCAATATGAGATAAAATCTGACCTCAAAGCGGCGGCTGCAAGGCTGGATTCTCTCGAAGCAAAACTTCTGACCATGCCCCAGGATGTCGCCGTGCTCAAAGAACAGACATCGCGAAATACCGCAGCGCTGGAAAGCATGAACACGCGAAGCTGGGGCTTAATAGCAATGCTATTGGCTTGGGCGTGCCGCAGCCTGTTTTTAGATCTGGGCGGCAAAGAAAGCCGGGCTCGAAAACTTTAGGACGCGAAAACTTTAGGACGTTTTGACGATAGGCTTGCGGCGGAACACTCCGAGCAAGTTCGCTATGAGCACAGCCATGTTGACCAAATTGGCAACACCTGCCACGGTTGAGTTGCTCGACCCGATAAGGGTTTGGGCAACTGCTGCAACGGCGGCAGACGCCTTTTCGGCTCCCGTAGTACCGTCCGGGGCAAGGGCTTCAACCGCCTGAATAGCGGCAACAACGGCCGGCATAGCGGCGGCGGTCTGATTGTTGATGTTGGTTACGGTGGAATTGAAATCGCTCATGGTTGCAAGTTTACTGTAAAATCAAAACCATGACGCTGAACCCAAGCACATGGTTCCGACCGGACCCGCCAGCAACACCATTACCCGACCTGATTCGTGTGGCATCTGCCGGCTACCAGCGGGAAGCCTCGCAGCAGCAGACAATCCGCACGTTATACGGGGCGCTCGATGAGCTGCAGGCGTTGGAAGCGCTGCGTATCCGGGAGCAGTCAGAAGATGACGGCGAACTGCGGGAAGCGCTGGCAATGGCTGGGCCGACGTGGCAAATGCCAACGGTAGTAAACGGACCCGGCGGAAAGGTACTGCGCGAAGCAATCGACGCGACCGGGGCTTACGGAGATGTAGAACTGGCGCTTCAGAACGCGGAATGGCGGCGCGAGGTTAACGGTTCGTGGACGGAGTTCTCACGATGGGGCATTCAGCAGATTATGCTGATCTCCCGGCTGTACTTCATCAAAAATCCGATGATCCAGCGCGGCATCAACGTTTCTGCTCAGTACGTGTTTGGGCGCGGCGTGGAGATCACAAGCACGGACGAAAGCGCAAATCAGGTTATCAAAGACTTCCTGAAACGTAACGAACGCGTGCTGGGCCAAGTTGCGTTGCAGGATCTCGACCGACGCAAATACTACGACGGGAACCTGTTCTTTGCGCTGCATTCCGACCCGCGTGACACCGGCGAAGTCAACATCCGGACTATCGACGCGCTGGAGATTCAGGAGATTGTATCGGACCCTGACGACACTGATCTGCCGCAATACTACCGGCGGCAATGGGTCAAAAAAGGTTTTGACTACAGAAGCGGCGCGGTATCCTACACAACGATCACGGCATGGTATCCGGCTCTCGGTTACGATCCAGCAGACAAGCCGGCAACGATTGGCAGCTACGACGTTATGTGGGATGTTCCGATTTATCACCGGAAGTGTGGCGGCGTTGGCAAATGGCAGTTTGGCGTTCCGCTGGTTT